>Ga0209542_10008328_pt1 | contig 19412 bp, 29 predicted proteins | sample RifCSPhighO2_01_FD_184028 | JGI IMG/M metagenome (GOLD analysis project Ga0209542, IMG submission 184028) | Soil microbial communities from Rifle, Colorado - Rifle CSP2_plank highO2_0.1 (SPAdes) (version 2) | ecosystem: Environmental > Terrestrial > Deep subsurface > Rock core/Sediment ...
CCCCCCACCGCAAACGCGAGCCGTGTTTGCGGTGGGGAATCACTTGCAGCTCATTTAGAAATTGGCCGGAGAGACGGCAATGGCGTTGTTCGCAAGAACTGCACGCGACTTGTCTCTCCGGCTTCGCGGGTATGCGCGGACTTGGAGTGGAATGTCTATCAAAAGACGGTCATCTCTTTGTCTCGCACACTCGTGGCTAACCCCACCGCGTCAGAGGCGGCGGGGCAGAAAAATTTTACTGGGGACGAAGATCGAGATGCGTAACGCGACGAAAATGATGTCCCCAGTATCGCGCGGGCGAGGACGATTGAAGTAGTGTCCTTTAGGGACGACGAAGGCTGTGTCTCCTCGCCCGCGCCTTCTTCTTGGTGTTGAATAAATTCAACTTCGAGAAGAGGGACGAATGGTCAAGTGTCTTTGCAAAGGCGATGTGGATAGTGTCCCTCCCAACGTGTTGGACGATCGTGCCACTGGCAGAAGTCGATGCGGGTTTTGTCCAACACGTTTGAAATTTTCGGCGCACGGCGCTGATGCAGTTCTTTGTAAGTCCAAAACTCGCGCGAGAAAGGACGAAAAGGTGGATGCTCATAAGAGCGTAGATGCCAGTGTCCAATCTCGCGCGAGCACAAGTTCGGTGGAAGAGACGTCCGATTTTATGCTCGCAAGAGCGTTGAGGGGGCTGTCTCTTCGTTTCGTTACCATGGCCAGCAAGCCATGGTAACGGAGCCCACCGACCGATGGCGAGGCGTTGGTGTTAATGTCCAATGGGACGTAAAGAGGAGTGCCTCGCCACTAGAAAACAAACTGCAGTGGGGGAGACGTAGATGGAGCTGCCATGTTTCTGGCGATGCAACACTTGTCTCCTCATTGCAGCGGCTCTTTCTTAAAATCTCGGCGGAGTGGACGAATTGGTGTTTGCCCGTGTGGGGCGAGAGAGGAGATGTCTTTTCCGTCGAGATGGAGCGGGCGACGGCGTTAGCGGATAGCGCATAGCGTATAGTCTTGCAACGTCCCGTCCGCTCTTAAACACCAATCTGTGGCCAGTGGGACGATAGAGAAGCGTGTAGTTTCTTTACGCAAAGGAGGGTGTCCCTCGGCCGCAGTTGATTGCGAGGACGATCGTGCGGCTGTCTTTAGACGTCTATCGCCCTGTCTCCGTCCGGCCCGCCGCGACCGCCTGCTTTTACTGGCAGACGGGAGCGGCGGGCTCTTTCTTTTCACGCGGTCCGCCCGCCCAGACTCGATGTCTAGTCGAGGCTGGTTTGCTCGGTACAAAAGCCTTGACGGCCATGAGCGGTTCAGTTAAGATAAGTGCTGTTCTGCTTATTTCATGGCAGACTCATTATTTCTATTTATTAGGTTATACGGCTTACAGCCTACCGACTACAATCCTGTCCAAAAAGCGACTGTAGTCATTAGATCGTAAGCGGTATAAATTTTTACCAAATCTTATGGCAGAAAAATTCGATCGGTCAAAACCGCACGTAAACGTCGGCACCATCGGCCACGTTGACCACGGCAAGACCACGCTAACTGCGGCGATTACAAAAGTTCTCAACATGGCAGGCTTCAAATCCCGCGTTGAGGATGTCAACCAAATTGATAACGCGCCCGAAGAAAAAGCGCGCGGCATTACGATTGCCTTGCATCACTCGGAATACGAAACCGCCAAGCGCCACTACGCGCATATTGACGCGCCGGGGCATGCTGATTACATCAAGAACATGATCACGGGTGCCGCGCAGATGGACGGCGCAATTTTGGTGGTGGCTGCGACTGATGGCCCGATGCCTCAAACCAGGGAGCACATTTTACTTGCGAGACAGGTTGGAGTGCCGGCGATTGTTGTGTTTCTCAACAAAGTTGACATGGTGGATGATCCGGAATTGGTGGATTTAGTGGAACAGGAAATCCGCGAACTCTTGACGAAACAAGAATACCCGGGAGACACTGCGCCGATTATTCGCGGTTCAGGGCTTAAGGCCTTGGAGGCCAAGGATTTAAACGACGAGTGGGCCAAAAAGATTTTGGAGCTTACTGATGCTCTTGATACGTTCATTCCCGATCCGGTGCGCGATGTTGAAAAGCCGTTTCTGATGCCGGTGGAAGATGTTTTCTCGATTGAAGGCCGAGGTACAGTAGTTACTGGCCGCGTTGAGCGAGGGAAAATTAAAGTTGGCGAAGATGTTGAAATCGTGGGGTTAAAAGATACGCAAAAGACCGCGGTAACAGGCATCGAAATGTTTAATAAGTCGTTGGATGAGGGTATTGCCGGAGACAATGCCGGGGTGCTTCTTCGCGGGCTTAAGAAAGAAGATGTCGAGCGCGGGCAAGTGCTGGCTAAGCCTGGTTCGGTTACGCCGCATACCGAGTTTGAGTCCGAAGTTTATATCTTGACAAAAGAGGAAGGCGGACGTCACACCCCGTTTTTCGCCGGATATAAACCGCAATTTTATATCCGCACAACGGATGTGACGGGTGAAGTTACTCTGCCGCAAGGAACTGAAATGGTGATGCCGGGGGATACGATTAAATTCACGGTCAAACTCATCGTTCCGGTTGCTTTGGAAGAAAAACAGAGGTTCGCGATTCGTGAAGGCGGGAAGACTGTGGGGGCCGGAGTTGTAACTAAAATTCTGAAATAAAATTGATGATCCCGATCCCGAGGCGTCTCGGGGTCGGGATTGTTGCAAAAGCTCTCATTCCCCCCGTTAGAAATTTACCTAAGTACCTTAAGAATGCAACGCGACTCAAAAAATTTATCCCGTTACATCCGAGAAATCTTTCCGCCCTCATATATGAGGTGAACTCTGTTAGAAACTTTGGTTCTAACGGGGTGAATGAGAAAGTCTTAAAAAGGGTCAATGGAAAAACTTCGCATTTGAGTGCGGATGTAACGGGATAAATTGACGGCGATCGTAAGATGACACAGACTTACATAAATTTCTAACGGGGTAAAGTTCATGGCCGCAAAGACCGCCGAGAAAAAGGAGAAAGAAAATGTAGAGGAGCCGCGCGCACGTCTGCGAATCAAGGTGCGGGCTTACGACGCCAAAATCATAGATGCTTCTGTTAGGCAGATTGTGGAAACCGCGCGGCGTCAAGGCGCGGATGTTGTGGGCCCGGTGCCATTGCCCACTGAAATTCATAAGCATACTGTCAACCGCTCAACTTTCGTTCATAAGAATGCGAGGGAGCAATATGAAATGCGGGTCCACAAGCGCCTGATCGATATTATGAATCCGAATCCCAAAACGATTGACGCGCTGATGAATTTGAATCTGCCGGCGGGGGTGGATGTGGAAGTAAAAATGTGAGACAACACTGGGGGTTATTTATTCACGCCTCCATTTTTAAGAGCTCGCCTCTGGCGAGCGACAAGGGATCCCACTGCCAACCCGATGAATAAATAACTTCCAGTGTTGTCTCTTGTGGGGGGAAGTTGAAAATTGAAAGTTTAATAAGTGAGTAATTCAGTAAGCTATCGGAGGCCTCTCTGGCTCCGATAGCCTCCTGAGCGACTCACGCTTGAGAACGTTCACTTCCTGTTGTCGGGAGATGGCGATCCGAAAGGAGAGCCAATACTTAGTTGTAAGTATGGAATTTAATAGTTTCGGATATTAACCGAAGATTATTAGTCCGCAGTGACTTGAAACTGGGGAACCAGTTTTTTGTTTGCTTATGAAATACATATTAGGAAAAAAAGTAGGCATGACGCAGATGTTTGATGAAGCGGGGAATGTGGTTCCTGTAACTTTAGTGCACGCTGAAAAAAATATCGTGACGCAAGTTCGGACAGTCGAAAAAGATGGATATTCTGCAGTCCAAATCGGCCACAGCACAAAACGCGTTTTAAGAAAGCCGCAAGCGGGGCATGTTAAAGAATTACCGAACGTACGCAATTTGAAGGAATTTCGTGTCAGCGCGACCGATAAAAATCGTGGGGATGCCCTTGATGTGACGCAGTTTAACGTTGGCGACTTGGTGAAGGTTAGCGGTGTCTCAAAAGGCAAGGGGTTCCAGGGGGTGGTGAAACGGCACGGTTTTCACGGAGCCCCAGCATCTCACGGCACTAAGCATGCATTGCGCTCGCCGGGATCAATCGGCGCCACTTGGCCCCAGCGCGTAATTAAGGGAATGCGGATGGCCGGTCGCATGGGCGGCGTTCAGGTATCGGTGCGTAACATTCGCGTGGTAGCGGTTGATGGTGATAAAGAAATTTTAGCTCTCGCGGGAGCCCTGCCGGGAAAGCCGGGCACAGTGCTTTCGATTTTAGGTAAATAAAGATATGCCCCGTATTGAAACTTCGAACGCGCTCGAAAAATCGAGCGCACCAATTATAAGAAAAATAGCGAAGTTTATTTGCGGGTATTGTCTGCATATGACGACATATAATTATTATTCGAAGTTCTAATACGGGGTATGCAGATTGCCGTTTTTAACCAAGAGGGAAAGGAGGTAGAAAAGATGGAAGCGCCCGCATCGGTTTTCGGCGTTCCGTTTAATGCCGATATGTTGCACCAGGTGGTGGAGTCGCAGTCAGCGAATACAAGGGTCGTGCGCGCAAGCACCAAGGATCGCGCCCAAGTCCGTGGCGGCGGCAAAAAACCCTGGCGCCAAAAAGGCACAGGGCGCGCTCGGCACGGCTCGATCCGCTCGCCGATTTGGAGGGGCGGAGGCGTGACGCACGGACCGCGAAAAGAGCGCAACTTTTTCAAGAAAATAAATAAAAAAATGGCAGCACGCGCTCTCGCCATGGTGCTTTCAGCTAAAGCCAAAGACGGTGAGGTAGTGATTTTGGATCAACTGAATATCGAAAGCGGCAAGACCAAAGACGCAGCACTGATTTTTAAGAATCTTTCCGGCAATAAGACGTTAGCGGGACTCGCGGCTAAATCATCAACAGTGATTCTGTCTGCCGCAAATAATGACGAGCGAGCATTGCGCAACCTTGCTACCGTTAAAGTTCTCCCAGCGTCAGGCTTGACCGCGCGCGAGGCTTTAGCGACGAAGTTTCTGGTGATCCCCCAATCAAGCATCTTGATTTTAGAAAAGCGCTTGGCTCACAAAACTAAAACTGGTTAAAAAATATGGCATTTTTTAAGAACGTATTTAAAAAAGATTCGGACAAGCCAGTGGCCAAGGTGGGACGTAAAGACACGCCCGCAAAATTGGATGAGACCCACAATAAGCCAGCCGCAATTCCTGCGGCCGTCAGCGTCCGTTACGAAGCGGGGATGGGCGTATTAGTTTCTCCTCATCTGACAGAAAAGACTGTTGCGGCGGGTCATAATGGGACATACACTTTCCGGCTCCAGCCGGGAGCGAATAAGTTCATGGTGCGCCGAGCAATTGAAGATCGGTATGGAGTTAATGTGGTGTCAGTCCGAATTGTAAAAGCCAAATCAAAAATCCGCCATATGGGTCGTCGGTCTGGTATTGTCCCTGGGTTTACCAAAGCGATGGTAACGCTTGTTAAAGGGCAGTCGATTGAGGTCGGAGCATGATTTTCCGAATTACGAATTGGCTCAAATATACGAATAAATAAAATCGTATATCCCAATTCGTACATTCGTAAAGATTAGTATTTCGTAAAGATATGAAGAAGTATAATCCCACAAGTCCCGCGCGCCGGCAGATGGAATACATCGATGCATCGGCGCTGACAAAAAAGGAACCCGAAAAGAACCTCACCTCCGGTTTTCGGCGCGGTTCGGGCCGGAATAGTTACGGTCGGATTACGACGCGGCACAAAGGCGGCGGAGTGAAACGACGTTTTCGCGTGATTGATTTTCGTTACGATAAGATTGATATTCCGGCGCGCGTGATTGCGATGGAATACGATCCCAATCGTTCGGGGTTTTTAGCTCTTTTGCAATATCGTGATGGGGAGCGCCGTTACGTTGTGGCGCCCCAGTCAGTAGCTGTAGGAAACGATGTAATTGCGTCAGATGCGGCGTCGATTGAAATCGGGAATCGCACGCCGCTTTCGCGGATTCCTGTCGGCACTGTGGTTTATAATATTGAACTTGAACACGGTCGTGGAGCGGTACTGGCGCGCTCGGCTGGAGTTGGGGCGATTGTTATGGCGCAGGAAGGTTCGCATACAACTATCGCCCTGCCTTCTGGTGAAGTGCGTATGGTCTCATCAACCGGGTGGGCTTCTATTGGCGCGGTTTCAAATCCGGAGCACGGATTAATGACGATCGGAAAAGCCGGGCGGCATCGCAAAATGGGCGTGCGCCCGGGTGTTCGTGGAACCGCGATGAACCCCCGAGACCACGCGCATGGCGGAGGCGAAGGCCGGACGCAGTTAGGGCGCTCGGCGCCCAGGACTCCCTGGGGCAAAATTGCACGCGGGGTCAAAACGCGCAGAAAAAACGCGCGCTCGTCAGGGCTCATTCTTAAACGAAGAAGCTAAAGGAAAATGTAAATCTCAAAATGTAAAATGACAATGCAAAATGTAAAAATTAATACAATCAAGCAAGTGCAACGTGCGACCATAATTTTGCATTTTGATTTTTGTATTTTGATTTAACCACCATGCCACGATCACTCAAAAAGGGGCCGTATATCCACGAAAGTATTTTGAAGCATTTGGCGCGCTCAAAGCCTGGCAATACAACGCCGATCAAAACCTGGGCGCGGGCTTCAATGATTACGCCAGAGATGGTAGGGTACAGATTCGGCGTGCATAACGGCAGGGCATTCATCGAAATTACGATTAAAGAGGATATGGTGGGGCACAGATTGGGTGAGTTCGCCCCAACCCGCAAGTTCGTACGGCACGGCGGACGTATGCAGAAAGAATTAGAAACTAAGGCCGCGGAAGCCGCAAAAGAAAAACCGGCGGGGGATAAGTCATAAACGAGTTATGAGTCAAAGGGGATGATAATAATATGCCGGGTAGTGAAAACTCGATAGCGCGCCCACGGCGCGCAAGAGTTTCTCCCAAATAGCGCGAAAATACCAATATTGAATAAAATGTTGAACATAAGTATTACAGTTAAATAAAATCGAGTTTCTACTACCCGATATGGAAGTAACTGCTAGGGTACAATATCTCCGGCAAAGCCCACGCAAGGTGCGATTGGTGGCTAATGCCATCCGTGGCCGTTCGGCGGGGGAGGCTTTGACGCAGCTGCGGTTTTTACCTAAGCGCGCTGCGCTACCCGTAGAAAAACTTCTGAAGTCCGCTATAGCCAATGCCAAGCATAATTTTCAGCTTGACGAAAAGAATCTCCGCGTAAAAACTATATTGGTTGACGCAGGACCATCGCTTAAGCGTTTCCGAGCTCGGGCTTTCGGACGAGCCGCTCCCTTGCATAAACGCACCTCGCATATTTCCCTGGTTCTTGATGAGGTTATCCCATCGAAACGTAAGACGTCTCTAGACAGGAAGAAAGTAGAGAAACCAGAAATTCGCGAGATATCCATGGAAGAGGCCGAAAAAATTGAGGTTGCCGATCCCAAAGTCGAATTGGCCCGCCGCGCTCCGGTTGTGGGTAAAGAGCCGAAGTCCGCAAAGGCCGGGTTCGTGCGGCGGATTTTCAACCGCAAAGCAATATAATGCAAAATTAAAAGATCAAAGTTAAAAATGACAATGCAAAATTCAAAATTAGGAAGTTCTGAAATCTACCGCGAAGCCGAGCTAAGCTCGGCGAAGCGATACCGAAATTTTACATTTTTATTTTTACATTTTGCATTTGAGCGATAGCGATTATGACCCATCAAGTCCACCCATTCATTTTCCGCATCGGAATCAACACGACTTGGAGATCGCGCTGGTTTCAGGCGAAAAAATACCGAGAGTATCTGCGAGAGGATACGTTAATTCGCGAATGGCTTACGAAAAAATTAAAAGCGGCGCATATTGACGCAATTGAAATTGAACGCTCGCCGACGTCTCTTAATATTATCATCAAGACCGCGAAGCCCGGGATCCTGATTGGCCGCGGCGGCGAGGGAGCGGAAAAATTGAAGCAGGATATTACGAAGCGTCTCCGCAAAATGACACCGCGGGGTGCTGCCACCGACAAGCGCGATTTGAAATTGATGGTTGAGGATATCAAAACACCCGAGACTCATGCGGCGATTGTTGCGCGGATGGTGGCGGATGATTTGGAAAAACGGATTGCATTTCGGCGAGTCTTAAAGCAAATGGCTGAAAAAGTAATTCAAGCTAAGGGAGTTGAGGGGGTTAAACTCGCGATTTCGGGGCGTCTCGGGGGTGCGGAAATGGCGCGATATGAGTGGATTAAACGGGGTCGAGTGCCTTTGCAGACACTCCGCGCGAATATCGATTATGCCCACGCAGAGGCCAATACGACTTACGGCGTGATCGGGGTTAAGGCATGGATTTATAAGGGCGATATCTTTGATAAAAACGAAAAGGAAAACGCTGCATAAAGATATGAGAACTATCGAAAAGAAAATCCGCCCCGAGTTTTTCAGACTCGTGAAACCAAGAAAGAAAAATGTGGAGACACGACTTGCTGATTTTAAGATATCGGCTGGGGATGTATTGATTTTAAAAGAGTGGGATCCAAAAAAGAAGAATTTTACTGGGCGCGTTTTGCGACGGAAAGTACGAGCAGTCAATCGTACGTACACGCACACAATTCATTCGCCAGCGGAAATTAAGAAGTATGACTTGATAACGATTGAATTGAAATAAAAAATATGTTGCAGCCCAAAAAGGTTAAACACAGAAAGTGGCACAAGGGGCGTTCGCCGGGCGTCGAATCGCGCGGGACACAGCTTGCTTATGGCAGTTACGGGTTAAAGGCTCTTGAGCGTCGCTGGATTACCGCGCGTCAAATCGAAGCGGCTAGACGCGCTATGACGCACTACATCCAGCGCGGCGGAAAAGTTTGGATCCGCGTTTTCCCCGATAAGCCGATTACGCGCCGTCCCCCGGAAGTTACCATGGGCGGCGGCAAGGGGGGTGTAGAGTTTTATGTTTTTCCGGTGAGACCTGGCCGAATTGTTTTTGAGATGGACGGCGTGACGCGCGAAGTGGCCGAAGCTGCTCTAACAAGAGCCGCGCACAAATTGCCGTTTAAGACAAAGTTTGTAGCATCAGGGCACTAATATGAAAGCTATGGAATTGCGGCAAAAATCGGCGGAGGAATTGGAGAGTATTCTCTTGGATCACAGAAAGCAAATGGAGGAGCTTCGTTTCGTTGGCGCGAGGACGAAGGTGAAAAATGTTAAGGCGTTAAGCCAAATCCGCCACGAGGTCGCGCGGATCAAAACGGTGTTACACGAAATGCGATCAAAATAATATGCCGGGTAGTCCTGCCTGCCGGCAGGCAGGGAAAACTCGACAAAAGCAAAAACCATGATATCAATTCCAGAACAAGTATTGGCAAATAGTAAGGTCGGAAATAATAAAGCTGCGGCTGTAAATCAATAACAGTCGAGTTTCTACTACCCGGTATGGCAGAATCAATAAAAATCGGCCGGATCCTTCGAGGTGTTGTGGTCTCGGACAAGATGCAGAATTCTATCGTTGTGCGCGTCAATCGCTTGAAGAAGCATTCAAAATATTTGAAGTATCAGAAAACCCACACCAAACTGATTGCACATGACCAAAATAATGAGGCCAAGATCGGAGACATTGTGACCATTAGAGAGTCTCGGCCTTTATCACGGAGAAAACGATGGGTTTTGCGGGAGATTGTGACGCGCACCGCGGATACCCAAATTCAATCAGATGATCAGGAATAAATCACACGTATGATTCAAACGCGTTCAATGTTGCAAGTTGCCGATAATTCCGGAGCGAAACTCCTGCAGGTTATTAAAGTTCTCGGGGGAACCCGGCGGCGCTACGCCGGACTCGGGGATGTTATCGTAGCTTCGGTCAAAATTGCAGAGCCCAGGAAAGTCGTAAAAAAGAAAGATATTGTCCGGGCGGTGATTGTGCGGCAGAGAAATCCTCATAAGAGACCCGACGGCTCTTATATCCGTTTTGATGAAAACGCGGCGGTAGTCATTGAGGGCGTGGAGCCGAAGGGCGGACGTATTTTTGGGCCGGTGGCGCGGGAGCTTCGAGATCGGGGATTCACCAAAATTATTTCATTGGCAACGGAAGTCGTATGATTTTACGAAATACGCATACTTACGAATATACGAAAGCTGATAATCAATGAAAATTCGCAGATTCGTATTTATTAGTATTTCGTAAAGATATGAAAATAAAAAAAGGCGACACAATTAAGATTATTTCCGGCAAAGACCGCGGCAAAACGGCGAAAGTTTTGCGCACCTATCCAAAGGCTAATCTTATTGTTGCCGAAGGGATTAATTTAAAAAGAAAACACGTTCGGCCTCGCTCTCAAGGCAAAAAGGGAGAAATTGTCCAAATTCCCGCTCCGTTCTCGGCGTCTGCTGCTATGCTTGTTTGTTCAAACTGCGCAAAACCCGCGCGAATCGGCGTGCGTTTCGATGACGGGGTCAAGGTACGGATCTGTAAAAAATGTCAGGTGTCTATTGTGTAATTCTTATGTCAATTAAACTTGCGGAGCATTATAAAACTCACGTTGTGCCTACTCTTGCGAAAGAATTTGGGTACAAAAATCTCATGGCGGTTCCGAAAATCGTCAAGGTGGTTATTAATGTTGGAACCGGACGAATCCGCGACGAAAAGCAGTTGGAAGTTTTAGAAAAGCAATTTGCGATGATTGTTGGCCAGAAATCATTGCCGCGCAAAGCCAAAAAAGCTATCGCTTCTTTCAAGACACGTATCGGCATGGTGATAGGATACGCCGTGACGCTTCGTGGCCGGCGGATGTACGAATTCCTGGAGAGATTAATTTATGTCGCCTTGCCGAGGACACGAGATTTTCACGGAATTCCTATTACGTCATTTGACGGACGCGGCAACTTGACGATCGGCGCAAAAGAACATATTGTGTTTCCAGAAATGATCGGAGAGGATGTGCGCTCTATTTTCGGATTGGAGGCGACTGTGGTCACAACCGCCCGCTCGCGCGAAGAGGGTATAGCGCTCTTACGCGAATTAGGTTTTCCCCTTCAGAAGTAAAAACTTATGGCAAAAAAATCAGTAATCGCACGCGCTAATAAAAAGCCTAAGTTTACTACCCGTAAGGTGCGGCGTTGTTTTCGTTGCGGTCGGAAGCGCGGATATATGAGAACTTTTGACTTATGCCGGATTTGTTTTCGCGAACTTGCCAGTCGTGGTGAGATTCCGGGAATAAAAAAGTCGTCATGGTAAAGGGCTTTGTCTGGATTGTCGAGCCATCAAGCGAAGACAATCCAGTTACAAAACCTTTACCCGCCCAAATTTTTGCTAAAGATGCATTAAGAAAAGACATATGATATACCAATCCAACAGTCACGTAATGAAGATAACCACCTTATCACAAAAACCCGGGCGGGTGCTCAATGCTGTAGCTAAATTTGCTTCAGCTTGGGCTTCGCAAATTTAGACATCATTGGCATGTCCGTTATTTCAGACCCCATAGGTGATATGCTTATTCGGATCAAGAACGCTTACCGCGCCAAGCAAGCGTCTGTTTTGGTGCCGCATTCTAATTTAAAACAGGCTCTTGCTGAAGTTCTGAAAACCACGGGTTACATTGCTGACATCGAGAAGAAGGGAAAAAGAGTGCGCAAGTTTTTAGAGCTGACTCTAAAATATTCCGACGGCGCGCCAGCTATTTCTGATCTTAAAAGAATTTCAAAACCATCGCGCCGATTGTACGTCCAAGCGTCAAAAATCCGTCAAGTAAAATATGGTCACGGGATATCCGTTATTTCTACTTCGCGGGGATTAATGAGTGATAAAGACGCCAAGGACAAAAAATTGGGTGGCGAGGTTCTAGCTGAAATTTGGTAAAAGAAAATGTAAAATACAAATCTCAAAGTGTAAAATGACAATGCAAAATGTAAAAATTAATAGAATTAAGCAAGCGCAACGCGCTACCATAATTTTGCATTTTGATTTTTGCATTTTGATTTAATCTTTATGAGTAGAGTCGGCAAAAAACCAATCGAAATTCCTAGCGGTGTTAGCGTTGTAATTAGCAATGGGAGCGTTACTGTAAAGGGGCCCAAGGGCGAGATCACTCGTTCAATTAATCCTGAAGTGTCACTGCGCCAAGAAAATAGCACGCTAATTGTCGTGCCCGTTGCTAAAACAAAAAGGACTCCGGCTCTCTGGGGGCTTACGCGGGCGATTGTGGCGCATAGTGTTGAAGGCGTGTCTAGGGGCTTCGAGAAAAAATTAGAGATTGAAGGTATCGGATATCGCGTCAATCTCGATGGCAAAGATCTTGTGTTTGCGCTAGGATTTTCTCATCCGGTTAAGTTCCCAGCGCCCGCGGGGATTGAGTTTAAAGTGGAAAAAAATGTCATGACGGTATCAGGTTTTGATAAAGAGCTAGTTGGTGAAACCGCGGCCAAGATCCGCGCCTTGAAAAAACCAGAACCGTATAAGGGTAAGGGGATTCATTATCAAGGCGAGGTTGTACGCCGCAAGGCCGGAAAGAAAGCAACAACTGGGACAGCTTAAGCTACAACTATGGAAATGACAGTGAAAGACAAACGAGAATATCGCCAAACCCGCGCTCGGCGCACCCGGATGCAGCTTCGCCGCGGACGAGACACGCATCCGCGCCTGTCCGTTTTTCGCTCGGGCCGTCACGTTTACGCTCAAGTGATTGATGATATACACGGCAAAACTTTAGCGCAGGTGAGCGATTTGAAACTTACAAAAGAGAAAGGTGCGACGTTGTGTGTGCGAGCGGCGAAAGTTGGAGAAGCGATTGGCAAGGCCGCTATTGAGAAAAAAATTAAGACCGTGGTTTTTGATCGCGGGGGATACCGTTATCATGGAGTAGTTAAGGCCTTGGCAGACGGCGCGCGCAAGAGCGGACTTAGATTTTAAAAAAAAATGTAAAATGTAAATCTCAAAATGTAAAATGACAATGCAAAATGTAAAAATTAATAAAATCAAGCAAGCGCAACGCGCGACTATAATTTGGCATTTTGATTTTTGCATTTTGATTTAATTCTTATGCCACGACCCGAAGGTAAAAAATTCTTCCGACAACGCGAGCGTTCTGAATACGACCAACGCACGCTGGATATTCGCCGTGTCTCGCGTACTGTTAAGGGCGGGCGCCGTTTCAGTTTTCGCGCCACTATCGTGATGGGCAATAAAAATGGAAAGGTGGCGGTTGGTGTTGGCAAGGGCGCTGATGTGGCGCTCGCGATTGAAAAAGCGACGGCTGACGCTAAGCGGCGGATGATTCAAGTGCCGGTGACTAAAACCGGATCGATTGCATATGATGTGACGGCGAGTTTTGCTAGCGCCAAGGTTTTATTGCGTCCGGCGCGTGAGGGGCGAGGGTTGGTTGCGGGTGGTCCGGTGCGCGCGGTAGCGGCCTTGGCCGGAATCCAGAATTTAACCGCCAAGATTCTTTCGCGTAGTCCTAATAAATTGAATAACGCTCGCGCCACGATCGAGGCTTTGCGCCAGCTGAAAAAATAATTTTGCACAACCAAGCATCCCGTTAGAAATTTAATTTGAGATCATGAATACGACAAAGAATCAACAAAAATTAAACCCCGTTAGAACCAGCGCTTTGCGCTCGGCTGATGAGAGCGTTACACTTCCATCAGCTAGGTCTGTCTTTACCGCCGACATAAGTCGGCGGTGTTCTAACGGGGTAAACGAGGATTTGGAGGCGGGGAAATCCGCTCGCCAAATTTTCTAACGAGATGCAGTTGCACACTCTTAGTCGCAATCATCCATATAGAAAGAGCCGCCAAATTGGTCGCGGCGGCAAACGCGGTACAACCGCTGGACGAGGCACCAAAGGCCAAAAGGCTCGCGCCGGGCACAAAATTCGTCCGCAGATTCGCGATTTTATTAAGCGTCTGCCCAAACTCCGGGGATTCAAATTCCACTCAATTCAGGCGAATACTCAAGCTCTAACGCTTGCGTCGCTAGAGAAGCATTTTTCCAATGGTGAGACAGTGGAGAGAGAAGCATTGATCAAAAAGGGCTTAGTTTTCCGCCGCCATGGGGCTTTGCCACCGATAAAAATTGTGGGGAATCAAATCGGGAAGAAACTCTCGATTATCGGCATTGAAGCATCGCGCCCCGCTCGGGCAGCCATTGAGAAGGTTGGAGGAAGCGTCCGTTAAAACAAAATCCTAAGCACTAAATCCTAAATTCTGAATAAATTCCAATGACAAAAATCAAAATTTCCAACGGTGTTCTGAAGAATATGATGCAGAAGTACTTAACTACTGTACAGTATTTAAGTGACAATTTTCTGACGATGCGGACAATCAGTTCGAGTTTGTCTAGAGTTTAGATATTAGAATTTATCCACAGTTGTGTTTAATAAATTACGCATCCTGATTACAACTCCCGAGCTTCGCCGCAAGATCTTTTTTATCTTCGGGGTTTTAGTGGTATTTCGTTTTCTGGCCACTATTCCGGTTCCTGGCGTTGACCGGCTGCAGCTTAAAAGTTTTCTCGGCCAAAACCAATTTTTTGGATTGCTGAATGTTTTTTCCGGCGGCGTTTTAGATAATCTCTCGATTGTGATGCTCGGCGTCGGGCCTTACATCACGGCCTCAATTATCATGCAGCTACTTACCATGATTTTCCCAAGCCTCAAAGAAATGTATCAAGAAGAGGGCGAGGCCGGCCGGGCGCGCTTTAATCAGTATTCGCGTCTTCTGGCTGTGCCCTTGTCGATTCTTCAGTCATTTGGGCTCTTAACTATTTTGATTCGCCAGAATGTTCTGCCGCAGCTTACGCCGTTTGGCTTCATAACGAATATCGCGGTGGTAACTGCCGGCACTATGATTCTAATGTGGTTGGGCGAACTGATTACCGAAAAGGGTCTCGGTAACGGAGTTTCGCTCATGATTTTTGCAGGTATAGTGTCGCGTCTTCCGGTTGACTTATTCCAGGCTATCCAGCAGTTCGACATCGCCGATAAGACTCAAATTATCAGTTATCTGGCGTTTCTCGCGGTGGCTTTATTTGTAATCGCGGGCGTTGTGATAATTACCGAAGGCCAGCGCAATATCCCCGTATCTTACGCTAAGCGTATCCGCGGCATGCGGGTTTACGGCGGGAATTCGACGTACTTGCCGCTTCGGGTTAACCAGGCCGGAGTGATTCCTATAATATTCGCTGTTTCCATTATTCTTTTCCCGGGCCTACTTGGCAATGTTTTGGGTGGGCTCTCCGTGGGTTGGGCGCAGTCTACCTCGCAGTTTTTGATTTCGGCTTTTAATAACACTTGGATTTACGCCTTGGTCTATTTTGTTTTGGTGTTTGCATTTACTTATTTCTACACTGCCGTCACTTTCGACCCCCAGCAGATCGCAACCAATATCCAAAAGCAGGGCGGATTTATTCTTGGCATCCGGCCGGGCCGTCCCACTGCCGACTATCTTTACAGAATTCTTTCGCGGATCACGTTAGCCGGGGCGCTATTCCTCGGGGTGATTGCGATTCTGCCGATTATTGTGCAAAATCTTTCGGGCATCAGCTCTTTTAGTCTCGGCGGAACATCGCTCTTGATTGCTGTCTCGGTGATTTTGGAGACTTTGAAGCAGGTTGATGCGCAGCTCGTCATGCGCGAATACGAGTAGCTCGAACCTCTCTTAAAAAACGTTTCAAAAATCCCAGCCGATTTTTGAAACTCGCCGAGTTCGCAAAAATCCCGATTGCGATCGGGAACCATGCTTTTTGCTCACTCGAGCGTTTTGAGAGAGAGGATGTATCGTGGGGCTTTCATAAACCCAAAACCCTCGCTAAGGGTGGTCCTTTCCGCACCGTTTATCAACCGCAAGACATTCCGTCGGCAATTTCCGCACATTTTCTTCGCGGCGGTTCAGGCGATTGAGTTGTGCTATGCTATGATAGGTCTATGTTAATGGGACAGCTGTCATCTAATAATTTGTCGTATATATTGAGTCGGTTTTTTCGGGCGGTGTACCATTTAGTGCGCCGGGCGGCCTGGACTGTTTTTGGGCTGGTTGAGTTTGGTATCGCGCTTCGATTGGCTCTGAAGTTTCTTGGAGCTAACGCCGAAACGCTCGTGGTGCGCTACATCTTTTCATATACGGATCTATTACTTGCGCCCTTCCGGTCGATATTCCCGGATTATGTTTGGTACGGTAAGTCTGTTGAATTGACATCTGTTGCTGCCATGCTCGGATACATAATTCTCGCAATTATCGTGTTGTCATTTATTAAATTATTTCATCGTGTTGGAACCCCGCCGCATATTCCTCCGCCGATTCAATTTCGCTGATTTCTTCGCTTGGCATGTTTGATATCGCAACGCTGATTAAAACCGCCGGATACTCCGGAATTTTTGGCATTATTTTTGCCGAGTCCGGACTTTTATTCGGGATATTTCTCCCGGGAGACTCCTTGCTGTTTACTGCTGGGTTTTTAGCCTCACAGGGATATCTCGATATTCGCTTACTTGTTATCGTCACGTTTCTTGCGGCGGTGCTCGGAGATCAGACGGGTTATAGTATCGGCCGGTATTTCGGGCCGAAAATTTTTAAGCGTCCGAAGTCAATTTTGTTCGATCCGGAGTATGTGGTTCGGGCAAGAATTTTTTATGAGCGCTACGGCGGGAAAGCGATTACCCTCGCGCGTTTTATGCCGGTTATAAGAACGATTGCTCCGGCGCTTGCGGGGGTCGGCGTGATGCGTTACGCCACTTTCTTTTTTTACAATGTGATCGGCGGGCTACTTTGGGGGGTATTGCTTCCGGTTGTAGGATATTATCTGGGGGCGCTGATCCCCGGCGTTGATCGCTACATCGTGCCTATTGTGGCTGTGATTATTGCGCTCTCTGTGCTTCCCGGCGTCCTGCATATTTTGAGGGATCCGGCGCGGCGAAAACAGCTTCGTGTGGGGTTTCTCGCAAAGTTTTCGCGGCGTAGTTGATAAACGGTATAGGCAAGCGGCGCGGTCAGAGAGGCTATTTGGAGGGGATTTATCCCGTTACATCCCCAAAAATCGACCCTCTACCCATGTTAACAATTTCCAAGCGATCGCTTGGAAATTGTTAACATGGGTGAGTATTAAAAAAGATCCTTATTTTAGTGTAGAGGTAACTGGGTTTATCGCTGTAGCGGTTTTGCCGGAGGCTATGGTAAGATGATGACAATAATTCAATTATTTTTTCTTTATGCCGAAAAGCTATAGTCCGCAACAATTTTTTGTTTTAATTATTATTGCGATCGCTGTCGCTGGCGCGGCGGGGTATTTCATCGGCCGTTCTAATCCGGCCCAACTTTCTCGCACGGATTTATCAAACATTCCCGGAGTTGATCTGTCGCAGAATAATTCTACGGCGTTAGTCGGCAACGCCATATCAGATCAGTCGAATCTTATCGTCGTTGACGACCAAGGCGCTGGCAATCAGGTGGCTGTAAAGTCAGCAACGCTTTCGGTTAACGGCTGGGCCACGATCCACGAAAGCCGCGATGGCGTCCCTGGCAATGTACTGGGTGCGCGATTTGTTCCGGCTGGGACATCCAAGGATTTGCTCATAGATCTTTTGCGTCCTACGGTTCCCGGCCTTTATTTTGCCATGTTGCATCGCGACGAAGGCGATCACCTATTTGATTTATCGGTGGATACGCCGCTTACGGATCAGGCGGGTCGTCCCGTTATGGCGCGTTTTATGGTGAGCGATGCGGCTACGGGAACGACGGTGCCGCGTTAGAGGTATTTTCCCCAATCTCAAGAAGCAAAAATCTCGGGGTACCCAGAGATTTTTGCTGATTATTGGTAGACGTTTACCCCGTTAGAACGCCGCCGACTCCGTCGGCGGTATAGATAGAAATAGCTGATGGGAGTATAATGCTCCCATCAGCCAGTCGCGAAGCCAAGTCAGACTTGGCGAAGCGCCCGTTCTAACGGGGTTTACAGTACTTCCTGCTATAACTACGTGGATGAAGTCTTTCATTATTCTTTTCTTCGGCCCGCCCGGTTCGGGAAAATCAACCCAAGCCGAACTTGTGGCCGCTGCCTATCAAGCGGCGCATTTGGACACCGGCGCGCTTCTTCGGCGTATCTTTAGCGATCCATTGCGCCAATCCGATCCTAAAATTCAAGAGGAGCGCATTAAGCACGAGATTCAAGGACAGCTCAACGACTCGGTTTGGGTTGCGGGGCTTGTGATCGAGGAAGTGCGTAAATTTCACGCGGCGAATAAAAGCATAGTTTCCTCCGGTTTCCCGCGGACAATTTTTGAGGCCGAAATAGAACTGCCGGTTTTTCAGGAGCTTTTTAGCGGGAGGATTTTTGTCGTCAAATTGGAAGTGTCTGAATCTACAACGCTCTCGCGCAACAGCAATCGCCGGATGTGCTCATCGTGTGGTAAGATTTTCTCTTCGTTGGGGGGTGGCGGGGATCATCCCGCTTTGTGTTCTTTGTGCGGTGGGAAACTGGTGGTGCGGCCGGATGACACGCTGGAGACTATTAAGCACAGGTTGCAAGTTTATCAGAAACAAACGTTGCCCCTGTTCGCCTATTTCGCGGAGAAAAACATTCGCGAGATTGTTGTTGACGGCGAGCCGGCGCCGGATGCCGTTTTTGATTCTATCAGGTCGGCTCTCGACGGGGTTTTATGAAACACATTTGTGCCCCTCGCAACAAACTGCGCGGTATTCGGCGAAGGAGAATAAAAGCGCGATGATCACGATTAAAACTCCGGCGGAGATTGTCACATTGCGGCAGGGCGGGGCGCGGCTTTCTAAAGTTTTACGAAACGTGGCGCGCGCGGTCAAGCCCGGCGTCACAACGTCTGAACTGAATGCTCTGGCCGAGTGCGGAATTTATGAAGTCGGCGGCGAGCCGTCATTCAAAGGCTACAACCCCTACGGCGCCAAGATCGCATATCCCGCGGCGCTTTGCGTTTCAATCAACGACGAGGTGGTGCACGCCATTCCTAAAAAAAATCGCATCATCCGCGATGGCGATTTGGTGAGTCTTGATATCGGAATGTGGTGGCCGGGCGCAGAGCTAAGAATTAAGAACACAGAACTAAGCAAAACGAGGGCGATGGCGACAGACATGGCAGTTACTGTAGGTGTTGGGAAAATTTCGCCGCAGGCGGAAAAGTTAATCCGCGCGACTAAGGAATCGCTCGCTATCGGTATTCGAGAGGTGCGCGCGGGCGCGCGGATTGGAGATATTAGTTCTGCGATTCAAAAAACAATCGAAAAAGCGGGATTTGGAGTTGTGCGCGACTTGGCAGGGCACGGTGTGGGCTATAAAGTTCATGAAGATCCGTTTGTGCCTAACTTCGGCGCGCCGGGGACAGGGGCGGTTTTTCGCGAAGGCATGGTTCTAGCGATTGAACCGATGGCAACCGAGGGCGATT
>Ga0209542_10008329_pt1 | contig 19411 bp, 22 predicted proteins | sample RifCSPhighO2_01_FD_184028 | JGI IMG/M metagenome (GOLD analysis project Ga0209542, IMG submission 184028) | Soil microbial communities from Rifle, Colorado - Rifle CSP2_plank highO2_0.1 (SPAdes) (version 2) | ecosystem: Environmental > Terrestrial > Deep subsurface > Rock core/Sediment ...
CATTTGTACCAGTAATTTCAGACAAAGAACTTGCTAATTCTAAAGAATAATTTTTAAACATATCTTTTTTCTTTGCAGATAATTTATCTCTATTTCTTTTTCTTACAAAAGTAGCTAATTTTCTACCGCATTCCTGTATTGCTAATTTCATTTCTTTTACAATTTCATCATAACTTGCAATAGCTTCTTTAGACTCAGAAGTAAAAGGTACCCATACTGAACAAAAGTGTAAAACTATCATTAAAGGCCCCCGTGGTAAAGAACCCTTACTTTGTTGAATACCATAATTCTTCCAAGCAGTTTCAGCTACAGCTTTTTGTATTGCACACGCACCTTGTTGATACTGTAATGGAACTTTATTTGCAAATCTTATTATTTGTAAAATCCCTTCAGCTTCTAACGAACCCCCATAAGCAATTCCCGCCTCAACTAAAAACGGATTTCCTCTATAAACGGAAGGGTTTCTAGTAACTGTAGCATAAAATTCAGCAGTAACACCACGCTTTAAACTTTTTAACAATGCTTCCTCCCCAATAGGAGATAAACAATTTGTAGGTGGTGCCATAATTTTAACTTTTTGAATTGAATTATACAAATTTTCAGCTTCTTGCCTTGCGATTCTAGAAGGTCTCGACTTTGGAGAGATCTTTGCTTCTTCACAAATTTTATTTGCCACTTGAGAAGAAACTCTTGAAAACTCTTTTTGTAAAAATGATGTAACAGAACTCATTGCAGTCTCCTTCAACATTGAAATTAGCATTCCCAACTCTATTCCATGAGGATGTGGTTTAATTTCTTTAGGTTCTACAGGTAATTTATTTACAGCAGCCAAATAATTCATTTTTTCATTTAACGGATTAGCATAATGTATTGTAGCATGCGGATTTGCTATTGATGTTTGTTCCAAATATTCATCAACACTTCTTTTTCCTTTTTGAAATACTGCCTCTATTTCCAGTTCAATCATCGTCCCATGATCAATATCAAATTCTACTTCAGACTCTTTTACAATTTCTGGCTCATTTGCTTTAGAATTAAAATGCAATTCATAATAATGTGCAGGTTTTCCTTTACTTATTTTTGAAGTAATATGTACACTTTTTCCAGTAGTTAATTGCGAATACATTACAGCCGCTGAAATACCAATTCCTTGCTGCCCACGAGTTGCAGATAATTTATGAAATTTAGAACCGTATAATAATTTTCCAAAAATTTTTGGAATTTGTATTTTTACAATTCCAGGACCATTATCTTTTACCAAAACTTTATATCTATTCTCTTTCACTTCCTTTATTTCTATCCACAATTCAGGTAAAATTCTTGCTTCTTCGCAAGCATCTAAAGAATTATCAACTGCTTCTTTAACTGTTGTTAATAAAGCTCTTCTAGGATTATCAAAACCTAATAAATGTCTATTTTTAGTAAAGAATTCAGATACAGAAATTTCTCTTTGTTTACCTGCTGCAATTTCTGCATATGTTTTACTCATAAAAGTTCCAATTTTAAATTTGTATTTAAAACTTTAGTTCCATTCAAATTACAAAACACTAAAATCCCTTTTCACTCAAGGCTCTTTTTTGACCTTCCAACCACTTGTAAACTGTTGCATGAGTTTTACCAATTAATAACAACTCAATCGCTTTCCTTGCAACTCCTACATTGATATAATCACCGATAATAGAAATAGTTTTCCCATAAATTACAATTTTAGTATTACTCAATAACTCAACGGTTTTTCTAGTTTTTCCATCTGTCCCAATTAATCGGGATTTCACTCTTTTTGTTTGCCTAACATTCTTGCCAACAAACTCTGTAAGATCAATTACTTCTAAATTATAAGTTTCATTAATTAATTTTAAAGCATGCTTTGGATTAAACCCTCTGGATATTGCCCTAACAATTTTCTCTGCAATAAGTATGTTCACAGAATCCTCACCTATAATATCTATATCACCTTCCTTAGAATCAATTACAAGTTTTACTTCTAATTTTTTCTGTATTTTATTTTTTATTTCACCTTTCTCACCAATCAATACAGCTATTCTTGCTTTAGGAATTTTCAATTCACTCATATATTCATCCATTTTTTATTTCCTCAATTAAATGATTAAATTCTAATTTACAACCCCTTCTATTAAAAAAGGTTATAATAGTTTTTACATCTCTTTCTAAATATTCTTCCACATTAGGGTAGTCTAACTTCATCCCATGACTAAAATCAATAATATAAGGTTTGTTCTTAAAATCTAGGATATTAAATTCTGATAGATCACCATGTACTAACTTACATTTCTGATATAATTTTTGTAAATCACTTAAAACAATTTTACTATATTTCCTAACTTCAAAATTAGATTCTCTTAATTTAAAAGATCCATTTTTATCACCTAAATATTCCATTACTAATACATTTTCAAAAAACGCAATTGGCTTAGGAACATTAACTTTTAACTTATGTGCTACTTTTAAGTTTCTAAATTCTCTCCTGCACCATGCAAAAACTACAGCCCTTCTTCTTTTCTGAACACCATTAAATCTTCTATCTTGGGAAATATATTTATACATTTTATGAAAATCACAAGTGTTTAACCTATAAATTTTAACACAAACCACTCCATTATTAGTTTCCGCAGAAAAAACATTGGACTCCTTCCCAACAGATATAGGAGATAATAATTCATTAAATACTCCTCTTCCTTCTAACCTTTGTAAGGCCAATATGGTTTTCTCATCAAATACAGAACCATAAGTTTTAAACTTCTCTCTTGAAACTGCCATTAAATAAAATTAAACAAAAGATTATTTAAAACTAATTAAAATTCATCATCAGTATTTATTTTATCTAAATACCCACTCTTCTTCAACCAACTGATCTGATTCTTTCTATATTTATATATAACGTCACCTTTTTCATCTCCACCAAATTCCCAAGGTTCAATTAATAGAACATTCTCTTCCCTTACCCAAAGAGATTTCTTTAGCCTGCCAGGGACCCTACAAATCCTTGTTTTCCCATCCATACAAGCAACTCTCATTCTACCCCCACCTAACCTTTGTGTAACAATTCCAAGAACTTGCTTGCCTTTAGGCATCTTTACCCTTACAGGCCCTTCATCTTGATTATTATCAAAAGAACGTTCTAAAACATCATCTTCCCCAAAATCTTCTGTATCATTTAAATTATCATCACTCATAAAATCATGGCACTGGGATAGCTATATAAAACCTACTTTTCTAATCTAAATAATACAGTAGCTCTGTAAATTCTCTTAGAAGTTAGTTTATTAACACTAAATAATTTTTTAGTAATTTTCAATTCTCCTTTAAACTGTTTCTTAAGTCTAGGCCCTAAAGATCTCAAATTCTTTTGAGAAGTAAAATAAATATCAATTCCTCCCTTAACTTCTTCTTCTCTTGAAATAAATTGGAAATCATCCTTATCAATTTGTTTTTTAATCCATTCATAAACTTCCTCATTAAAGGGTCTTAATTGCAATCTTCCCTCATAATATCTCCCTCCATCAGTAGAATAAATTGTCATAGAATTAATTTAAGGTTAAACTATTTAATTTTAACTATCCCCAAAAATTATATCCTTCCATACTCATCCTTGACCATAACAAGATCTTTTTCATCAAGATCACCAAAAGCTATTTCTAAGATTTTTACACTGGAATCTTTTGTTTTTATTCGATATTCAATTTTTTTTGGAATAAAAAAACTCATCACCCTCTTTTCCTAAATAAGCTTTATTACTAAGAATCATCTCAGCTTCACCAGTAAGAATTTTCCGAAATTCTTCTCTATTAGAATAATATTGTAAACTTGAATTTGATTTAATAGATAATAGTTTTACAGTAGTAACTTGGTTCAAATAAAATCTTTCATATTTTCCCAATTGTCTTTCTTCAATCAATTTTTCCATAGTACCAAAACATAAAACTAAGATTTAATTATTATCAAAAATAAATTAAAGAAACAATAGAGATTTAAATCAGATTAAAAATTAAAAATTAAATGCTAGATAAAACAATTCCAGAACTATTAAAAGAAAATTGTTTAGAGAGAATACCACCCAACAAAAGAGTTTGGGGTTTAAAAATTCAAATTTCTACAATGTTAATTTCAACTCTTGACTGGCAATTTGATATCCCTTTTTGGCAACATGAGAATAAAAAATATGCAATAACACCAAACCAAGTAATAAATGATCCTAAAAGATATGATTACCATTACAATCGCATCCTTCAATCACATTTAGAATATCCAATAGAAATAGTAAAAAACCAGACAAATAAATGGGAAATCTTAGATGGATTACATCGATTAGCAAAGGCAAAGATTTTGGGATTTAAAAAAGTTAAAGTTAGAAAACTTTCAAAAATTCAATTTAAAAGATTATTAAAGGAATTATAATTTCAAAGTTTAATTCCTATAGGACAATGATCAGATCCAAGAACATTTTCTAAAATAAAACTAAAATTAATATTTTTAATATAATCTTTTGAAACTAAAAAATAATCAATACGCCATCCTATATTTCTTTTTCTTGCATTAAGCATATAACTCCAATAAGAATATTTTTTAGGTTCTTTACAAAATTCCCTAAACGTATCAACAAAACCTTGACTAATATATCTATTCATCCCATCAATCTCCTCTTGCATATAACCAGCAGTTTTATTATAATTTGATTTGGGATTAGCTAAATCAATTTCTTTGTGAGCAACATTAAAATCTCCACAAACAATTATAGCCTTTTCCTTTTCAAGTTTCTTCAAATAATCACAAAAATCTTTATCCCATTTCTGTCTATATTTAAATCTCAGTAACCCACGACCAGAATTAGGAACATAAACATTAATTAAGAAAAAATTTTCAAACTCTAGACAAATCACTCTCCCTTCCGTATCATGTTCACTAATACCAATATTATTACAAACATTAAGGGGCTTTATTTTACTAAACACGGCTGTTCCAGAATAACCTTTTTTTACTGCAGAATTCCAATAATGGTGCTTATAATCATTTAGAACCAAATCAACTTGATCAGGATGAGCTTTCGTTTCTTGAATACATAAAATATCTGGATTTTCTTTCTGGACAAAATCTAAAAATCCCTTCACTAAGACTGCACGAATACCATTCACATTCCAAGAGATTATTTTCATTATACTTTTAAGGGATATTGCGCACCACATGCAGTACACTTCATATATGATACACTTTCTTTCTTTATAATTGTAGTATCAGGCTTTCCACAAGTTTTACACAAAACATATGCGTTAGCATATTGTTCAATCTTAGAATTAATAAATGTTGCACTTAACTTTCTTGCAAACTCTAATCTACTACCATCAATTTTTCCAGGAGTTGCTAATTCTCTTAAAAGATATTTTAATAAATGCTGCCCATCACAACCCAATAATGATACAATTTGATTAAAATTAGAAAGAATTGTTTTATTACCTTGTAAATGACCTCTCACTTTTGGAATCTCAAACCTTTCCCCACTAAAGTCTAAATCTTTTGGTAATTCTTTATATAATTTATCTAACATAACCTCATATTCCATAAAAGGAATGTGAAAAACTAAAGTATATAAAACCTTCAGTTTCACAAATAAAAATAATTGTTACAACAAATAACAAAAGATTCTTAAGAAAAAAACTTCAACTTGAAACTAAACCATCTCTTTAACAAATCCAGGACGAATATAAAACAATTCCCCATTGGATACCATATCTTCAACAATCTCCTCACAATTCCCCACTTTGTTAAAGATCACAGAAACATCCACTCCTAAACCATTATCATTTTTCTTAATATACTCTAAAATTTTTCCCCTTAAATCCACAAAATTATCTTTACTAACTTCAACTTTAGAAAAAACTTTTCCATATAAAAATTCCAGTTCTTTTTGTCTTAACTTCAACCAGTCACTATCTAATTTACAAACAATCTCCGGGCTCAAATAAATTTCCCCAGTATAATCTTTCACTCTAGCAACAATCAAAACAATATCACCAACACTAATTCCTTCAAACAACTTAACTTCATCTTGCCAACTACGAAGTCTAATATTTCCGGACCCATCATCAACCATTAAAGTGGAATAAGAACTTCCTTCATTCTCCATCTTATCAACTACAGTTGCAACTAAATTAATCCTAGAAACTTTATTATTTCTTACCTCTAAATAATTCGGTTCCCACTCTCCAAGAGATTTAACAAATTCTTTATTTAACAAATCTCCTATCCAAACCTTATATGCTATTTGTCTTTGTACTGCCATTTTATATTTTACTTATATGTCCTTTCTTAGGTTCAAACAAATCCCCTGATCTTTTTAATTTTTCTATAGTCTCCTCAACAGAAGATTCATCAAGCCCTTTTAAAGCTGCAGATGCAATTATTTCTTCAACAGGAATTATTTTCATACCTTTACTTTCAAATTCATTTATTATTTCCTTAACTAATCCAATTTTTCCACGCACAGAAGCTGTAATACTTGAAGTCATTCTATCAATATCAATCATTCCAGTTTCAGGATCAAATCCAACATCCATCAAACAACTTCTTAACAATTCAATTGCACGCAATGCATCTTCTCTTCTTACTTTTTCATCTAATCTCACTTTAGCAGAAGCTTCAGCTAGCCTCATCAAACCTTCCAACTGACGAGCAGAAATTGGAATAGGTTTAACCCCTTTATCATCAGAAGAACTTCCTGAATTCCTTAACTTAACATAAAAATCTTTTATTTCATTTATTGCCCCCTTAGTTAATCTAGGATGTATTCTCTGTTTAGTATAAGAGACATATTTCTTCATAAAATCAACACGTACTTCAGTATCAAACAAACTATCATCTATAGTAGATTCCAAAACATGTGATGCGATTCTTTCATCATTCTCTTTATTTGGTAAATCTCTTACAGGAAAAATTAAATCAAACCTATTTAACAAAGATGGGGGTAAATTAATTTGCCCAGCGATAGGAGTATAAGGATCGAACCTTCCTAATTTTGGATTTGCAGCAGCTAATAAAGTTGTTTGAGAATTCAAAGTAGCTTGGATATTTGCTTTCGCAATGGTTATTATTTGTTGTTCAAGTGCACTATGTAAAGCACTCCTATCTTCATGACTCATTTTATCAAGTTCATCAACAACAGCAATTCCTTTATGTGCCAATGCCATTGTTCCTGCTTCTAATGCCCATCCACGTAAGAACTCGTCTTTCACAACCGCAGCAGTAAGACCTGCACCACTCGCACCATGACCAGAAACATAACGTGCTTTAGGAGCAGCCTTTGCAATAAAAGAAATTAGTTGCGATTTTCCCGCACCAGGATCACCACATAATAAAATATGGATGTCACCTCTTCTTGTAGTTCCATCAGGTTTTACTCTTCTAATTCCTCCAAACATTTGTAACACTAAAGCTTCTTTTATTTTATCATGCCCATAAATAGAAGGGGCAATTGATTTTGCAAATCTTTCAAACACTTTAGGCTTTCTTGCAAACGCTTTTATTTCTTCAACTTCTTCATTAGAGATTTCAATATCAGAAAAATCTTCTACTGCACTTTCAATATTATTTGCTTCTAATATCAAATCAAACCTTACAGATTTAGCTCCAGTTTTTAGCATAACAGGAACTTCTTTTACAATTCCAGTAACTCTAACTTTAGAACCAGGGGAACATTTTTTTTCCATTCTGGGCTCAACTAAATCTTCTTTTAAAAATACACTCAATCTTTTAGGTTGTTCTCCACCATCCAAACTATCAGGCGCCTCTTCAATTTTCAAATGCTGTGCATCAACCAATTCTTGCGATAATTGTTTAAAACGTCCTCTCATTCCACACGTACATCTAGTTGGCTCCTTAAATTTAGAATCTATTTGCAAAATAGAAATTGTATTTCCACAACCAACACATTCAAATCTTGCAGACGTTACTTGTGGCCTTACATCAGAAGCTTGCCTAACAATTCCTTCTATTTCCAAAAAAGCACCTAAATCTCTAGAACGTACATCACTTATTTTCATATATTGGCTATCAGGCAAATTCCTAAACCTTACTCTATCCAAAGAAGATTTTTCTATTACATCAAATTGTGTTAAAGCTAATTCAGCAGCTCTTATTAATTCTTCCGGCCCTTCTAATAATTCCTCCGCAAGTTCAACATCAAATTGAGATAATAAAGCAAAATCTACAATAAGGGATTTAAGACCTTTCTGCACAATAATTGCAATCTCCTTTTCATAATGAGTCTCAAAAAATTCCTTAAATTTCTCTATTTGTAGTGATACATCCACCCTTTTATACCCCCTTACATTGTCAATAATTAGCTTATATAAAAACGAATATCATAAAATAACATATAGTTTAAAGGGTTAATATAAGTTATCTAATAAATCTCGGAAAGTTTTCAGTTCCAAAATATAAAATAGATTTTAGAGTAATTATTAATACCACTTTGCTAGTTTTAAAAATTATTTCTTAAAGAAACACCAGTTGCAAATGCAAATTCACCCAGAACAATCCCAAGAGCCCCATTTCCAATAAGAGAAAAAAATCTTTCTTCGATATAGCTCGGGTAAACTATAGCAGTACCAGATAATATCCCATTTAAAATTCTAGATTCGGAAGATTCTATTCCAATAAAACCGTCATAGAATCTAATTAAAGCATATGAACCAATACCCAATAAAGAAACTAAATCTGATTTTAATTCAGAATGGTTCTTATATTGAACCTCACCATAAAAAATCTCATCGTCTTCATGTAAAATAGAAGTTTCTAAGGAGTCCATTTCTCAAATAAAGCAGAGGTAGTTTTTATTAATTTATGAGAAAAAGAACAATCAAATCTTAAAGCCTTCTTAAGAAATCACTAACCATATACCCATTTGTAATCCTAATATTTTCCACTAGTAATTAAAAGAAATTCTTCACAAGCATCTAACGAAGTTAATTTATACTCAAGTTCAAAATTTACTTTAGAATCTAAACTGTTCCTTCTTTACCTTTTTTTAATTCCAAAAGATTTTCAATCAACTTATCTAATGCTTCCTTTAATTGTGGTTCAGATCTAGTTCCAGTACAAACAATTTTCCCATTACTAAACAATAAGAAAGTTGCCCTTGTACCAGGTAACTTATATACTAATCCAGGAAATTGTTCAGGTTCGTATTCTGTGTTATCAAGATCCATAGCTAGATTATTCAAATTAAGATCCATTCCAATCGCACCAGAAGCTACCATATTTTGAACCTTAACTCTTGGTTGGATGGTTATCTTAATCCCAATCTTTTCAACATTTTTTACAATTTGTTTTATACTCTCTCTTAATTTAGTCATAGAACGAGCACCAGTACAAACAATTTTTCCAGATCCGAATATCAAAGCAGAGGTTTTAGGTTCTTTTATTCTCATCACCAATCCAGGAAATTGTTCAGGATTGTACTCTGTATTTGGTAATTTTTCTGCTAATTTAATTAAAGGAATATCCTTATCCAAAAAACTAGAAGCAACAATATTAACAATTTTTAATTCCTTCTTAACCATTTCAAAGAATATTAAGTACAGAAAAGTATTTAAAGGTTATTTATAAATGGTTCCTTCTTTGAAGGTAGTAAATCAGTTACAAATTAAAAGAATTTAAAAACCAATTTTAAACTCTTCATTTTTAACTTTAGTAGAAGAAGTATGATTCCCTTTAACATTACCAAAAACCAAATCACTAACACCACATTTTAATTTTATCTCATCATCAAAAGAACTTAAATCAACATTACAATTTACACTTAATGAAATCATTTGATCTTTAGTTAAATTAGCCTTCTTCCTTTCGCTTTGTACAAATCTTATTAATTCTCTTGCATACCCCTCTTTCTTAAGTTCCTCGCTTAAATCAGAATCTAGATAAACTGCACCACCAGAAAATTGAATTCCATCAACTTTAAGAGAGATATCTCCTTCATATCCCACAATTTTTAATTCCTTAACATTAGTTTGAGTTTTAATTAAATTACCTAAAGTTTCCAAAGCATCAACAAAAGAATTATTATTTACAAAAACTTCAACAGAAGCTAAGGGCCATCTAATTCCTAAACCTACTTTCTCTCTCCCAGCTAAAATAGACTGCATTACTATTTTCATTGCACTAAACTTAGATTCTAACTCTTCATTAACCAAACTCTCATCATATTCAACCCAATCACACAAGTGAACAGATTCTTCTTTCAAATCAAAATGCTCTTTCAAATTAAGATAGATTTTCTCAGAAGTAAATGGAACAATAGGCGCTAACATCTTCAGACTACAAAAAATAATATCATAAAGTGTCCTAAATACTATTTTCTTCTGATTTAAAGATCCTACCACAGATTTCTCTCTAACTAACTGAACATAAGTACGAGACAATTCTAAAAATAAGTTTTCAACTTTCTCTGGAATTTCATTCAATCTATATTCATCAAATAAATGCGTTACCTCACCTACAGTTCTATTCAAATAACTATACATATACTCTTCTTCAATTTGTAAAGAACCTTTTATTCCAGCCCCAAACCCATTTAACTTAGAATATTCAATTAAAAATTTATGTAAATTCCACAAAACACCAAGATTTCTTAATTTTACATTCATATCAGAGAAATTATAATTCATATCTAATCCAGGCTTAGCACCACCAATCATATAATATCTCATTGTATCAGCACCACACTCATCTATAACTTCATAAGGAGAAATTATATTCTTTAGAGACTTACTCATTTTACGGCCTTTAGAATCCATAATCATCCCATGCATATAAACACTTTTGTAAGAACTCTTTCCAAAAGCTACCATTGATAAACAAATAAGTGAATTAAACCATCCTCTTATTTGATCTTTTCCCTCCAAAATAAAATCAAGAGATACAAAATCCATTTTTCCAATTGCAGCCCATGGTGCTGCTCCAGAATCCATCCAAACATCTAAAACATCAGGAATTCTATGCATTAAATAACTACAAGAACATTTTATTGTAACATCATCAACATAAGGCCTATGTAAATTATCTAATTTTTTTCCACTTAATTTCTCAAGTTCGTTTCCATTTTCAATTAAAATAAATCTATCACATTTTTCACATTCCCAGATGGGTAATGGAATTCCCCAAAATCTTTGTCTTGAGATACACCAATCTTGTAGATTCTCTAACCATGAATCAAATTGTTTTGAACCCGCCCAATCAGGAACCCATAAAGTCTTACTATTCAGATCTCTCATTTCTTTACTCAAACGGGAAACTGCTAAGAACCACTGTTCTGTTGTTTTGTATACAACACCATTTTTACATCTCCAACAATGAGCATAACTATGTTCAACTTTAGTACTTTCAATTAAAAATCCTTTTTTATTATAAATTTCTATAAATTTCTTATCATCTTTTCTCGCAACATAACCTGCAAATGCACCCATCCTTGAAGAAAATATTCCATTTTCATCAATCTCATTAAAAGGGGGAATTCCATTTGCTTTACCAACCTCATAATCTTCAGTTCCACAACCAGGCGCACAATGCACTAACCCCGAACCAGAAGTAGTATCAACATATTCACTAGATAAAACAACTGTATGTAATTTTTTTATACTAGAGAACTCTTCAAACACAGGTAATTCTTTTTTCAAAGGATGTTCGTAAGATAAACCCTCCAAAGAAGAACCTTTTAATTCTTCAATTATTTCATACTTTTTTCCTGCAACTAAATTAATAAATGGTCCAATCAAAGCCTTAGCCATAATCCAAATCTCATCTCCAACTCTAGCTTTAACATAATCTACAAGAGGATTTACCATCACCGCCATATTATAAGGGATAGTCCAGGGAGTAGTTGTCCAAATCACAAGATATTCATTCTGCTTTCCAACTAGTTTAAACTTTAAAAAAATAGAATCATCAGTTACATCTTCATAATCAAGTTCGTGTTTAGCAAGAGCTGTTGCACAACGTGCACACCAAGTCATCGCCTTTTCTCCTTTATACAAATAATCATTTTCTTTTGCTTTTTTAAGTGCTGACCAAGCCCCTTCAATATAATTATTTTTAATAGTCATATATGGATTTTCCCAATCTAACCAGACACCAATTCTTTTAAAATCTTTAATCATTGGATGCATATTTTCAATTGCAAAATCTTCACATTCTTTTATGAATTTATTTAACCCAAAATTATCAATTATTTCTTGTTTATTTTTAATTCCAAATTTTTTTTCAACTTGAACTTCAATAGGTAAACCATGCATATCAAAACCAGGCTTATCACCCACTTTAAAACCACGCATACGTTTGTATCTTAGAAGACAATCTTTCAGTGCTTTATTCCATGCATGTCCAACATGTATAGCCCCTGTAGTATAAGGTGGCCCATCAATAAAATAGAACTCCTTCCCATTCTTATTTTTTAAAACTGATTTGGAATAAATCTTCTTCTTTTCCCAAAATTCTAAAACTTCTAGTTCTATATCTTTAGGATTAAACATATCTATGCAGAGCCCCATACTTATATATATATTTTCTTATAATCGATTTGCCCATAATACAAAGAATGTAAAAATAGCTACAGAATTTTAAGAATTAATGTTGAAATTAAAGATCATATAATTTTAAAAAAATTATCTAAATAGAACTATCCATTCCTTAACTATATTCCCTAACAAATAAAGCTTTATAAAAACAAATCTTATCTTCCAAACATGACTTCTGATATATGGACTGAAAAATATAGACCTAAAAAATTTGAGGAAATTATAGGGCAAAAAGAAATAGTTTTAAGAATAAAATCTCTAGTAGAAAAAAAATCTCTGCCACATTGTCTATTTGCTGGCCCAGCAGGAGTAGGAAAAACTACCCTTGCAACAATCATTGCAAAAGAATTATTTGATGAAAACTGGAAACCAAATTTTTTAGAGTTAAATGCTAGTGATGATAGAGGGATTGGAATTATAAGAAATGAAATTAAAAATTTTGCAAGGACTATGTCATTAGCAAAAATTCCATTCAAAATAATATTCTTAGATGAATGTGATAGTTTAACAAGGGATGCACAACAAGCATTAAGAAGAACAATGGAACAATATTCCAGATCTACAAGATTTATTTTAAGTTGTAATTTTTCTTCAAAGTTAATTGATCCAATCAAATCTAGATGTTCTATATTTAGATTCAAACCACTGACAAAGGAAAACGTAGATGAAATAATTAAAAAGATAAAAAATGAAGAATCAATTGAAATAGATGAAGATGCAACAAAGATCCTATTTGAATACTCTCAAGGAGATTTAAGAAAATTAGAAAATTTATTACAATCAACATCATCAGTTACAAACAAAATTACAAAAAAAGAACTAGAAGAAATAATTTCATTTGCACAACCAAAAGATGTCCAAGAAATAATTAACTTAGCTCTAAACAAAGACTTTCAAAATGCAAAAAGAAAGCTATTAAACACAATGTTAAATCAAGGTTTATCAGGACTGGATATAATAAAAGAAATTCAAAAACAGATTATTAATATGGAAATTGAAGATAATAAAAAATTAGAGATGATAGAACAGTGTGGAGAAATTGAATTTAGACTTGTTGAAGGGTCAGATGAATTTGTTCAATTACAATCATTATTAGCAAGTTTTACAAGATGATGTGGACAGACAAATATATACCTGAATTAAAAGAAATCCCTCACCAAAGAGAGATAGATCTAATTATACAATATTTAAAAGAAAAAATCCCTGTTTTATTATACGGCCCAACAGGTGTAGGAAAAACTACTTCAATAATTAAAATTGCAAAAGATCACAACTATGAACTATTAGAAATTAACGCATCTGATAAAAGAAATAAATCTGAAATAGAAACTTTAATTGGAAATGCAACACAACAATTGAGCTTATTCGGCGGGAAAAAACTAATTCTTTTAGATGAGATAGATGGGCTCTCAGGAACACAGGATAAAGGTGGAATTGCAGCGTTGACAAAAATCATCTCTAAAACCAAAGCGCACATCGTAATGACATGCAATGAAATAGAAAATGATAAAATTAAATCTTTAAAGAAAAAATGTAAAATCATAGAATTCAAACCTAACACAACTCAAGAAATAAGTTTAATTTTAAAAGAGATTGCAAAAAAAGAAAATATCACTTTTAAAGATTCGGAAATTTCAAGTCTAGCAAGGAGAAGTAATGGTGATATCAGGGGAGCAATTATAGATTTACAAGTAAATTCCACATTAGAGAATAATTTAGACCTAACAGATCTAAGTAATAGAGAAAATAAAGGTGAAATCATAAATGCGTTAACACTTATCTTCAAATCTAAAGATTTCAACACAACATCACAGTCCCTTACTAATATAGACTTAGATCCTAACGAATGTTTTTTATGGATTGAATACAATTTACCAAAAGAATATACAAAAACAGAAGATATTTATCAGGGCATTAAGAAATTATCAAAAGCAGATATTTTCAAATCAAGAATTATTAGAAGACAGTATTTTAGATTCTTAATTTACCAAAGCATACTTATGACAGCAGGTGTTGCATTAGCAAAAAAAGAGAAATATTCTCTAAAACCAAGTTATAAAAAAACCTCAAGACTCTTAAAAATATGGATGGCAAACCAAAGAAATCATAAGAAAAAATTGATTGCAGAAAAAATATCAATCCACACTCACTGCTCAATTAATCATGCCATTAAGACCTACCCTCACTATAAAAAGTTCTTAGTAAAGAAGAGTATAATCAAACAACTAGACCTCAGTGACGACGAAATTGAATACTTAAATAAATAAAACTATATAAAGTAAATTTAATGGAATAAATCTTAAATCAATAAGAGGTGATAATATGGGAGATAAAATAAAAGATTTACAACCTAAACAGGGAAAAATCATTCTTCACGCTGATGTAATTGAAGTCAGTAACGCAAAAGAATTTACTAAATTTGGAAAAATAGGAAGGGTTGCAAATGCAACAATAAAGGATGATACGGGGAAAATAAAATTAACTTTATGGAATGATGAGATTGATAAAATTAAAGCTGGTTCCAAAATAAAAATACAAAATGGTTATGTAAATGAATGGCAAGGAGAAAAACAGATTACAGCAGGAAGATTTGGGTCAATTGACCTAATTTAATCTTTTTAGAAATATATATTTACAAAACTAATCAACTCATTCAAAAGTTAAAATATACACCAAATTAAAAAATAAAGTAAAATTCTCAATTGAAACTAAAACTTCATACTTCTTAATCTTCCAATTCTACTATTCACATCAGGATGGGTTGAAAATAAAGAAGCCCATTTTACATTTTTTAAAGGATTGACTATAAACATATGTGCAGTAGCATTATTTGCATTTTTCATTGGATTATAGTTTGCTCCAGCATGTAATTTCTGCAACGCATCAGCAAGAGAATGAGAATCTTTAATCAATTCAGCTCCAACCTTATCAGCTTGGTATTCTCTTGAACGAGAAATTGCTAAATGAATTAAAGAAGCAATAATTGGAGTAAGAATTGCTAAAAGTAAAACACCAATGATACCACCATTATTATCATCCCTTCCACCAAAACCAAATATCGCTGCCCATTGAGCCATAGACGCTAAAAAAGAGATTGCTCCAGCAATAACTGCAGCTACAGAACTAATTAAAATATCTCTATTTTTTGCATGAGCAATTTCATGTGCTAAAACACCTTTCAATTCTTTTCTATCTAACAGATCTAAAATCCCTTCTGTACAAGCAACAACAGCATGCTTCGGATTTCTTCCAGTACAAAAAGCATTAGCATGAGTTCCAGGAATAATATAAACCTTAGGCATTGGCATCTTTGCTCTTTCTGCAATATATTTTATATCCTCATACAATAATTTATATTTCTCTCTCTTGGCAGGGTAAGCATGATATATCTTTAAAACAAATTTATCTGAAAACCAATAAGTAAAAAAATTCATAACTAATGCAAAAATAAAGGCGATAATTAACCCGGTTCTACCACCTAAAAGTTGGCCAACACCTAAAAGTAACCCCGTCAATAAACCCAAAAATAAAACTGTTTTTAATTGATTGTTCATACTCAACACCATTTTTAAAAAAGGGATATTCCAAAGATATATAAAAGTTATCTTTAAATATGAAAAAATTCAATTTCAAGTTTATGTATGAAATTGTAATTGGGAGAACCGAATCTGATAAAAAAAAATTAGGATTACAAGGAACAATTTTCTTAGGAAAACATTATGTTAAGATGGGCACAACAACTTCTTTATCCAATAAAGTTTTAATGGATATCACAAACGCACACGTTGCCCTTATATGCGGAAAACGTGGCAGCGGAAAGTCTTATTCGCTTGGTACAATTACAGAGGAAATGTCAAACTTACCTGATGAAATTAAAGATAGAATTGCAGTTTTAATATTAGATACAATGGGGATTTTCTGGACAATGAAATACGCCAACGAAAAGGATGAAGATCTTTTAGAAGAATGGCAACTATCTAAGAAAGGATTAGACGCCCAAGTTTTTATCCCAAAAGGATTTTATCAAAAATGGAAAGAAAAGGGTATTCCAGTGGATAAAGAATTTACAATAAAACCAAACGAATTAAATGCTTTTGATTGGGCAAACACATTAAATATAGAAATTACTTCTGAATTAGGAATTCTACTTGAAAGAACTATGGAAAAACTAGAAGAACAAAATTTTGATATTGAAGATATTATTACTACAATAAATAATGACACTAAAGTTGAAGAAAAAACAAAACTGGGATTAATTAACAGATTCAATGCAACTAAACATTGGGGGTTATTTGATAAAGATGGTACACCATTAAAAGAAATAATTAAAGGTGGCCAAGCAACAATATTAGATTTATCACCTTATACTTTTACTTCAGGCAATTGGAGTATTAAAAATTTGGTTATTGGTTTAGTTTGCAAAAAATTAATGATAGAAAGAATGATTTCAAGAAAAGAAGAAGAACTTGAAGATATTCAAAGAGGGCATTCTTATTTCGAAGCTTATAGACCAAAAATAAAAAATGAAATGCCAATGCCTTGGATACTTCTTGATGAAGCACATGAAGCCTTACCAAAAGACTATAAAACCCCAGCAACAGATGCATTAATCCAGTTGCTAAGAGAAGGTAGACAACCTGGAATTTCTTTAATTCTTGCAACACAACAACCGGGAGAGATACATAAAGATGTTATGACACAATCTGATATAGTTATTTCACACAGAGTCACAGCAAGAAAAGATATAGAAGCGCTAAATTCAATGATGCAAAGTTATGCAACTGGTGATATCATGAGTTATTTAAATGCGCTACCAAGATTAAAAGGTTCAGCAATAATTTTAGATGATAATTCAGAAAAAATATATCCTATGAGAGTAAGACCCAAATTTTCATGGCACGGTGGAGAAGCTCCTACAGCACTAAAATCAAAAGGAAAGGCATATGAAGAGTTATTTAAATAATTCAATTAAATTTTCCTTTGCATTAAACAAATCATTCTTTTTAGAAAGTGAAAAATCTCTCAATAAGGAATCAATTTTATTTAACTGTTGAAGTTGTAAATTTACTCTCTTAATATCCGTCTTTTGTGTTCCCAAATGAGTAATTTCAAGATTTAGATTATCTTTTATCTCATTTATAAGATCTAAAATTTTATTTCTTTCCTTTACCTCAGCTTTTAATAAGACTAAATCTATGAAGACAACTAAATGTTTTAATTTTCTATTCATTCTTATCTGGAATCAAAACTAGAATATAAAGATTAATATTAACCATCCTCATAAAGTCTTACAACATTTTCAAAGGATGGGTCAGAGTCTTCAGTTCTATAGGCAGATGAATAACTAGAAGAAAATGAATCATCAAAGATAATAACACCGTACTCAACCTCTAAATAACAAGAAAAACAACGATTTGGAATGTTTTTAGGACTAAATTTAGTATAGGTTTCATCACATTCCATACACAAAAGAGACAAATTATCTAAAGCCATTTTAATTAAATGTGCTCAGAAGCTACTTCCTTCGATCATTTCCTTTTCAGGATCATCGGGTGTTCTTTTCGTCATTGCACAAAAATTATAAAAAATAAAACTATTTAATCCTTCTCCTTCCTACTTGCCTTTTTTCTCAGAAGATTCATTTTTTCTAATATTAACATTAACACAACCAGAATCAGTATTAAGAGATACCAAAGTTACTTTTCCCCTATTCTTATCATCAAAAGCAACATTATAAGTTAATAAATCACCATTAATAATTTTATTATAAAGACTAATTGATCCACCACTATTACAAATAGGATAAATATTTTCAACAGCTTGACCAGACAAATCCTCTGGAACATCAACTGAACATCTTCCCATTAAAAAAGCACCAGCCAAAGCAGTAACAAGACTATATTTTCCCCAATGCCTTCTTAGATTAATAGGTTCATATTCTCCAACCTTTCTTGCAAACCAAGATCCTTCATCATCAGCCATTTTCTAAACCACCTTAATACCACTAAAGAGTAACTAAAGAGTATATAAATCTTACTTTTCACTGAATTAAAGCATAATCTTGACAAATTCTCCAGATTCTTGGTTTTTTTTGCCCACATTTCACCAAATCCAAAAAAGACACAACCCCAAAAGAACTGATTATCAAATCCTTCACTTTAGAAAATTCATCTTCATGATAAAACCCATAAAAATGGCATATAGTTCCAATCTTACAAAATTTAACAATTTTTCCTAAAATTTCATGCGATATATACGGTAAAGCCAAAACAACTCTATCAAATTTTTCTTCACTTTGAAATTCAGAAAAATCACAACAAATTACTTCAATATTTTTAACCTTATTAAGAAGAATATTTTCTCTAAACATATGACAAGAATCTACATTCTTTTCAATAGCAACAATCTTCATAGTTTTACTATTCTTAGAAAATACTAAAGGATAAGGACCACAACCAGCACCAACAACTAAAATACTTTCTCCAGGTTTAATCATCTTAGCAATTCTTAACCTTTCAGAACTCAAACGTACAGAAAAATAGGTTTTATTCAAATCTACTTTCAACTTCACAGCACTCTCTTTATGAATCGTAATATATTTCTCTTCTCCTACAAGAAATTTATATTTTTGTAACCTAAACTCTCCTTCATGAGCACCAACTTTCTTAACTACAGTCTTAACAGATTTATTTAATCTCATTACATTCACAGCGATAATCTGTTCAACAGGTTCAAGTTCACCAGGAATCTCTATAATTGCAATATCACCCACAATATCAAAAGCAGTCTTCAAATTTTTCAATTGAAAATCAGTTAATTTCTCCTTCAAA
>Ga0209542_10008330_pt1 | contig 19410 bp, 16 predicted proteins | sample RifCSPhighO2_01_FD_184028 | JGI IMG/M metagenome (GOLD analysis project Ga0209542, IMG submission 184028) | Soil microbial communities from Rifle, Colorado - Rifle CSP2_plank highO2_0.1 (SPAdes) (version 2) | ecosystem: Environmental > Terrestrial > Deep subsurface > Rock core/Sediment ...
TTAATCAATAAATATGGCAAAAAGATATTTTTAGAATTTATAAAAGAATTTAAACTATCTATTGATATAAACCAATTAAGTAAAACACAATTTGGAAATGATATCAGAAGCGAATTTAAATATTGGAGAGAAAGCACATAAAAAAATTACTTTCATTATTCCATTCAATTCTAGACCTATAACATTTAGAACAAAAAACATTAATTATGGCGTTTCTAGATTGAATTCTTTAGATTGAATTCTTTAGCTCTATTAAAAAAAAGTTTTTGCTTTTTGTTCTTGAAGATTTAGAGTCAATTAATTAAAAAGAAAAATTATATTTGTTCAAAATCATTATTCTTTATTGTTTTTCTTCCAGATATTCTCGCATTCCTTACAGTTTTTTCAATATCTCGCTTTATTCTTTCCTCTTCGAGTTCTATAAATAATATCATCGAGTTTTTTCCAACTTTAACTTCTGCTTTTTTAAACTCTTCTTTCAGCATTTTTCTGTTTATAATCCCCATTTTAATCATTAACTAAATAGTTACTTTTTAAGATTTTTTGTTAATCACTAACAAAAGCCCTCCTTCTTTCAAACTTAACTTTCCATTTTTTCATAAACTCTTTGAAAATTTCTTCTCTCTCAATATCTATCATAAAACTTCCTTGTCCAAGGATTACTCCTTTTTCTTGTTGCAAAAGTCCATTTTTTTTCCTCCCATATAGAGTCTGTGCAAATCTTACTTTGTCTATCTTAGAAAGATTCTCTAAACTAAAAGAAAATATAGAAAAAGAATTTAGCTTAACAAGTTCGAATAAAAACTTATTTTTTTTAATGCTAAATCCTTCATGAAAAATATTTAAAGTTATCTTTTCTTCGAAAATTTCTTCAGAAAATAAGGGTTCTATATGAACTTCTTTTCTATTTAAGCTTTCTTTGATTTCAAAAAGTTTTTCCTCTACATCTTTCAAATTTTTTTCTTTAAAAAAAACAATTAAATCTAAGTCTCTAGGTGAAAGTTTATTCTTTAAAGTAGATCCTATAATAAAAATATCGATTATATTTTCTTTTATTTTATTTTTTAAAATACTTCTCAATTTCTGAATCATCTGGAACTGTGAGTCCTGCATATTCAAATGCCTCCTTAACTTTTTTATTAAGCATATCCGTTTCTTCTTTACTGATTTCTTTGGTGTAAGCTCTCCTATAGGTTAAAAATAAAGAGGACGTCATCTTATACAATAAAGCCTCACTTTCCTTTAGCATTGAAAATCTTTCATTATGGTCTTTAGGAAATATTCCTTTTTTTGAGAGAACAAAATCATTGATTGCAGAAAGTGATTTGAAGTAATTAGAACAAGCTACATCATACTTTCGAATGATTTCCGAGATTCTAGCTACAATAAAATAATCTTTTGCTTTTTCATCGAGATTATTCATAGGTTAATGATTAACTTAATGTATTTAAATGTTATCTTTTGGTTAATCCTTATGATTTGATTTCTTTGAAAGACAATATTTTCTTAATTAATCTATTCTTTTGCCAAATTAATAATATAGTTAGTGCTATTAAGACTATAAATGGGGTTAGGATAGAATAATCTGCTGATAAAAAAATATAGATAATTATTATTGTTATTAAGATTAAAGTAGAAGAGAGTGTAAAGAAAATAAATGGCAAGAGTAAATATTTTAAATTTGTTTTTGCAAATAAAAGATTGTGTTTTAGTTTTTCTTTTAATGTGACTGAGATAAATGAGATATATGTTAAGATTAAGAGTAAAATTCCTGATGCAACGAGTAAATAAATATTATATTCTGTATAGTAAATTAAAGATGAAAGGAAGTTTAGTAATTGAAGTATAAATAAGTATAAAACTATAAATAAAGGGATTGAGCATAGAGTAAATAATTTTAATTTTGTTTTGTTATTTATTTTCCAAGAGATTCCTTCTGTTAAAATCCATATTAAAAATATTCCAATTGGAAGTAAGAGATAATTAATTGCTAGGGCTTTTTGTGTTGCAAATTCGATTGTGTGAACTTGTTCTTGAATTGTAAGAGTTTCTGATATAGTTAGATTTTTTGTTGCTAAATCTAATTGTAATTGCATTAGTTGAGGTGAATATTCTGATAGTTTATCTAAGAAAGATTTTAGTAATCTTCTTGTTAAGTATAAGAAAAAAGGGATTAAGATTACTGTGAGAATACTTAAAATTATTGATAGATATTTTTTTAGTTTCATATTCTTGTACTTGAAACAAAAGGAACAGATTTTATTTCTTGTGGACAGGGATTTATATTTAATTTTAGAGTTCCATCTTTACAAAAACAATTAACCTGTTCAGGCTCTTCTATTTTACAAACTGTGAAAAATCTATTTATAGCTTCAGTAAATAATATACCTGGAATTATAGAATGTTCGGATGTGTAATGCTCTGTTACTGGGAGCACTCTTTCTATTTCTTTTCCTATAGTTTGATAAACATAAATTGAAATTCCTTGTTGTTGTGATATTGCAACTTTTTGGGTCTTATAATATCCAGCTAGATATGGTTGCTGATATTCCTCGGTTAGTCCATTCATTAATTCGTTACCTGAATTTATATCACCCAGAGTAGGATTTGAGTTGTACATTAGAAATAATATTGAGATAGGTAGTCTTCCTTTTATAATGCTTAAAATTTTATTACCAAAAGATGTTGGGCAGGTACTATCTGCTAAGCCAATAAAATAAATAGGATAATTAGAATTATATTTGTCGAGTATGTTTTCGATAGCACCTTCACAAATAGCATTACTATGACCAATTATACTTATACTAGAAATCTTAATCTTTTCTTCTGATAAAACTTGTTCTACTATACCAATATATTCATTAATATTAAATCTTTCTTCTGAGAATACTGTTTTTTCAGGTCCGATATCATCCATTGGAGCAGCGATAATTAAAGGTATTGTTTTTTTTGTATCTATTTCCTTTTGTGCGATTAAATCAAAGGCCTTGTGACTATTTTTGCCTATGAAAATATTTCCAGTTGAATCCAATTCTCTCCATCCATGCAATGCAATAACTAAAGGTACTGAAGAATCTTTTTCAACAGACTTTGAAACCCAAACTGCACCTTCATTAGGGTATTTTTCCGGTCTTGTCTTAATAATTGCTCCATCAGAATCATATTTAATATAAGTTGAAGGATAAGCTATTTTATACAGAGTACCTCCATTGACCTCTTCTTCATTATAATTTGTTTCTTTACTTTCTGCTGTGGCTGGAATATTTTCTGGATTTATTGCTAAATCAAAATGCATATAATCATAATTATAAACTTTTGTTCCTCCCCACTGGAATCCATAACTTTCAAATATATCTATGACACATTGAGGTAGATTGTACTGACAAGGAGTAGGTCCAGTAGAACAATCAGTTGGTTGAGTATATTTATAGTTTGTTTCTGTACTGAAACTACAACTGGTTTTACAATAGGGATTTTGTTCTGGGTTTAAATCAAAGGCTATACCAAATAAATGTCTCGAACAATAATCATTTTCATAATTTGTTGGACATGTACGACCTGCCTCTCTTATTGAATCTCTTCCTTTTTGGTTAGGTAAATTATTACCTGACATGAAATCTTGTAAGTTCTTTAATTCGTAATTACAATTGGAGGAGCTTATTATTTCTTTTTCAGCGCATAAAAGAATAGGCATAGCTTTTTCATGTAAGAATATTGTTTGTTGACTCTTTAAGAAATTTTCTTTTTTTACAATTAGATTTAAATCAAAAATATATTCTGGTTGATTACTTCCATAAATCTTAATAAGCTGATTGTTAGTATTAGTATCTGTTCTAAAACCATAAAAATCATTATCTGATGATGTTTTTTTAAGTATAACGTATGATTTAACAGAATTACAATATTCTTCACTTGGTTGATTTATATTTTTAACTACGTTAGTAGTTACTTTTCCTTCTGGGCTAACTTTTGAAGTTGAAGTTGCTGCACTTGTAAATAAAATACAAGGCGCATTTGGATCATCTATTCCATTATTTAATTCTTTATAAGCACAATTTCTATTATCCCCAATTTTGTTTAAATACCAACTTTTTAGGTTATTTATTTTATCATTTATAAAACCATCTTCATATCTGGAATAACTATCTACTGCTCTGAATATTAATAAGGTTATTTTATTAAAAAAATCATTTTTATCACTTATTTGAGAAATACAAACTTTATCGGTGATTCCTTGCCCAGAGTTATAACTTAATGCAACAGCATAATGCTTTATATTATTACAATTTGAAGGAACTCCTTTATATAAATCTACTACAAGTCTAGCTGCTGCATCAATAGATTTTTGAGGATCAAATCTATCATCTCTAATCTTACATCCCCCCTTATCACATAACCCATATTGTTGAGCAGTTTGTTCACAAAACTGCATTAGTCCTTTACATCCTCCATTCTCTGCCTTTGGATTTAAACCTCCTTCTGAGGACATTAAACCTACAACCATTGCTGCAACATCAATTCCATCTTTCTCTTTAACATTTAAAATATATGGCCAGTATGGAGTATTTTTTAAATCATTTACAAATGCTTTAGATCCTGAACTAGAATAAGATTGAGCAGTAGATACACATTCAGCATATGCTAAAGTGTTTTTTACAGCAGTCAATGATCTACTAAGCCAGTCCTCACCTGTTTTAGGTTTACAACCTGATAAAGCACTACAAACATTTACAGAACATAACTTAAAAAGTCCAGATCCTTCATTACATTTTTGTTGACAATCTTTATCTTTATAGGAAGGTGTTTGATAAGAAGGATCTAATATTTTTTCTACAGTATAAACTGGTGTGATTGATGTTGATGAAACATATGCATTAAGTATAATTTTTATTGGTTTTTCATCATTATAGTATTTTGATTGAATTAATTGAGGAGATTCTACTGAAGCTTTTGTTAATCTTCCAGTTCCTGGATAATTATAAGTTTTTGCATTAGTTACTATCTTAAATTCATAAAAATAATCTTGATCTTTAGGATCTACAGACATTTGCAATGAAATTCCTCTTGTATCTACTTGTACAGTTTGGAATGAGGTAGAACCTGTGTAACCTAATAGTTCTGAAGCTGTCTTTGATCCAAAGTCTACTTTTCTTGTGAAAAGAATATTTGAATTTAATTCATTGCTTGTATAAACTTGCATTTCTACTTTTTGAATATCTGTTGCTTTAAATTGGCTAAATCCTATTTTTTGGTATAAGTCTGGAATATTGAAATTATCATTTTTTGTTATACTGTCGTAACCTCCTTGAATGTATAAATTTTGATGATTTGGTGTAAATGTATAGAAGCTTTGACCTCCAACTAAAGTTACTTTGTAATTATAATAATAATTATTTTCTTTATTTTTTATTAAAGCGATAAATTGTCCATGTAAACTACTTTCTCCATAGGTTATACTAAAACCTGAAATATCCATATATTGTTTTTCTAGGGTTAAAAATGGTTCTTCTGCTGAAGGATAGATATAACTTTTTCTTAGAGCAGCTATTTTTTGGAAACCTTCTGCTTGTGAATATATTGCTTGTGCACTTATTTCTGGATTAATTGATCCGTAGATTACATGCAAGTATGAATAAGGTTTACCATCTATATCTACTTCTAGTGTATTGTATTTTTCTATTTCATTACAAACATCTTGTATTGCAGGGATAGGGTTGGAACAAAAGGTGTAAACTTTAGTTAATTGAGTTTTATCTTCTTTAAATTGATTTACACTACAACATGCTTGATTTGAGTCACAGGTTGCTATAACTTTTTCTCCTAAGCATGTTTTTTTAGAAAGATCAAAACATGTGCCACCTAACTCTGAACATTTTTTAATCTCTGAAATTGTTCCTGCACAACATTTATAGTTAGAATCCATACAAACTTTTGTTGCATCTATTTGAGTACATGTACTAATGGTGGGATCAAAACAGTCTGCGCAAGTATTTTCTGTAGTTTGTTCAACTGCTATAGATACATTTATGAATATTAAAAAAATACTTATAATAATTATTATTTTGTGGATTTTCATGATTTACATTTTCTATTTATATCTTGTACAGTTATACTTGAAGAGGTAGAATCTAAATCGAATGTCTTACTTTTAACAGTGTTATCGGAAGTATCACATGCTTGTGCTTTGTTTTCAGAGAGTAAACATTTGTAAACATAAGAATCTCCAGCTAAACCTGAAATTGTAAATCCTTGTTGATAACACGTTGGATAGGTTGTTGATGCACTTTCTGTTGGTGTAGTTAAGGATTGCATACTTTGTGATGTAGGAACTGAAGTTTTTAAAATACTTGATAATGATTTAAATGCACCTTCTAGATAAGCTAAGATTTCATTTCTTTTTGTATTTAGTTTTGATAAGATTGCTTTGCTCGTATCTGAACTCATTAAGTCAAACTTTTGTGATGGATCTTTAATTAAATCTTCTTGTTTTAATGCTTGCAGTAATGTATCTTTTTTTTCTACGTTCTTTATATCAATTGTATTAATATCAACCCAACAAGATCCTAAATCTACATTTTCTACAGTTTTTCCACATGTACCTACTTTTCTCCATCTATTTATATCTGGGGTTGGTTGATCAATAGCACATGTTCTTGTAATTCCTGATGAAAGTAAACCGAATTGTTCAGGTAATATCAGAGAGCCCATTGAAGGAGAGAGTTGAGCATAATCTGGAACACAATCTTCTGCTGATGTTATTTCTCTGGACATTTCATCTGAGATTACTGCATCATTAATTAAAGTCATAGTCATATCTGAAGTGACTTTACCAAATCCACAGGTTTTTTTGCCATTGATTACTACACAAATTTGGTTTAAACCTTTTTTAGCTACTGTGTGAATTGTTTGTTGTACTGCTTTTCCTGTTGGAATATTTCCCCAGATAGTTCCATCTGTTTGGGGATTTGTTGTAACATAAAGTGTTTCACCTGCAGAATTTGTTAGATAAACCACATAGCTTACATCTTTTACATCAATGGGGGGGGTTGTTTTACCTGTGATTAAACTTTGTGAATTTGGATAACCATTACCTGCATAGATATTATAGAATACTGTATAAACATCATATTCTTCAGGTTTTGAATAAGAAGCCCAAGGAATTGTTCCAAATGCATTGCCTGCTTCAGTTGTATAAGGTGCAGTATCAAACCATGCCATAAATTGCGGTGGGTTTTCTGGCTCAGATAATTTTTCTAAGATATCACCAATATTTGGGAAGTGACCATTAACAGACATACGACATACTTGTGTTCCAACTTCTTCAGTTGATTTTCCCTTAAAGGCTGCTAAATATGTGTTGGAATATTCGGTTGTAAAAAAATTAAATGAATTACCAATATTATCAAAACTTGATTGGAATGTTAAATATTCTCCTCCACCTCTTTCTTCTCCTGTAATTTTTTCTTTGATCCAATTAATAATTCCACCTCTTGCTTTTAGTACTAGGGTGGCTTCATTCCAAATTATTTCACATATGCCTACACTCCTCATATAATCGCAAAGTCCAACATTTTTTCCATCTTTTAGATTTGCTTCTAGACAACCCCTGTATTGTTCTAACAAGGCTTGAATATTTTTTAGGCCTGCTAAAACTCCAGTTAAACAGATAGGCATAGCAACTTCAGGAAAGTTTGGCATACATAACATTGTTGAGCCTATAATACCTGAAGTGATTACATTATCTATATGTGGATATTTTCCACCAAAATTACATCTTGAAGCTGGACACATTACTGGATCACAAGCGTTATATAAAATTCTGCAGTCAATAGGAGACATTACATCAATACAAGAAGGCTGATTGTTTAAATCTGATGCTTGGGCTGTTGTAAAGCTACAAGTTATTGGAAGATCATTAATTGTTCCAACAACTTCTTCAGGATTTTTACATTGACGAGCACTATCTACTATTTTCGCATATTTTGAATGTATACCTGAATTTTCATTTAATTTTAATTGATATTCTGTATAAACGGTTGCATCATCCCCACCGCCACAATCCATAATTCCATCTGAACCAATATTTAATACCCTAAATGTTTTTGCTTGCGCAGTTTTATACCATTCTAATACTTGTACATAATTTCCATCTTCTGCTGGATAACAAAGAGGTAAACCATTGTTATCATATTGTGCAATTATTGATTTACCTTGATATTTTGTATTTTTTATTCCACCATTTTTTGTTGTTAAAGTGGATGTATAGAGTTTAAATTCACTTGGTTTTATAGCTTCAGTAATTAGACTTTGTGCATCTTTACCAATTAATACTGATGAAATAATATAAGGTTTTAAGTTAACTTCTTCTTTTGTTAAATATTGTTTATCTATGTAAATATGTTTTTGATTATCAACTCTAGCTAAGGATTCTTTATCTAAAGCTATTTGATAGTTGACAGTAATACTTTGTTGTTGACCTGCAGCTCTTTCTTTATTTTTAATATAAATTTCTACACTACCTGCATTATAAACTTCATATTGCAGTTGAGTAATTTCTTGTAATTGTAAAAGATTTATTTTACCCGCGGAATCTGTGATATAGGCTGTAGCTTGCCTTGAATTAGGATCTAAGACTTGTATGCTTGAGATTTCTTCGATTTTTGTTAGTGAAGTTGCAAGAGGAGATCTTTGTGAGGAAATTACTCGTTTTATAGTATCATCAATTAAATCTTGATTAACATTACTTGAATTAAATATTTTAACTTTATTTTCTTCTACAAATGTTTTTGCTTTTTGATACTGATTTATTTTAGTTTCGAATTTATTATCTGAATACTGTGTTTTAATATAACTACCAAATTCTGAATTATCTCCTTCTAAGGCTTTGTATCTTAGATAATCTCTATACTCTATTATTGTTCCACCAGCTTCTCTATATTGCTTAAATTGTTTATCACTTACTGCTAATTCGTCTGGAGTTAGACCTTCTAATTTATCGTTTACAGTTTCTATAGCTTGTTCATTGCTATCTACAGCAGAGTTTATTTGATCAGTGTAATGGAAATAACATGAATCTACTGAGGTAAATTTATCTTCAGCTACCTCTCTATTACATTTTTGTTCATAATAACTAGCAACATCTTTTCTTGCAATATTTTTTGCTGTGCCTGAGAAGAATGAACTTTTTAGGGTTAAGAAAGCAAAGGTTGCTAAACAGGTTTTTTTCCAAACCCTAACTACCTCCTCTAGATTTGAAGTTATTTTATTTAATGTATCTATGATATCATTTAATGCATCTATTTGTGCTTTAAGTTGACCTGGTGTAAAATCAAATGGTCTTTTGTCTATTCCAATGTTTATTGTAAAATTAGAGGTAGAGTATGCTTCTCCAGTACCTGGAAGAATAGTTACGTGAACCTCTTTTTTTGTATCTATAGCTGAAATTTTTATTGATTTGTGTACTTGGATTCCTGGTTGTAAATAATAGTCTAAAGAGGATTGTGTATCTTTTACTATAGAAGTAGTTATTCCCCACCTTGTATAATCTTGTAATTTAGAGACTACCCAATTTATAATTTCACTAGGATTTTGCCAGATATTTTGATTTGGTTCATCATAGATTCTTCTTAATGTTATACTATTTGATTCTATATTTGATATAACCCAATAATAATATTTACCTTGGTTATAAGATGAACTTTGAATATTAAATTGATTTTGAGCATTGTATTGGTTTTGATTATAGTCTTCATAACCTTTTATAGGAAGATTATTTTCATCTCTTAAGATTTCATTTAAACGATAGGTGACAGCAGGTTGATTTTCTACAGATATTTTTACTGAACCTTTATCTTCTTCTTTTACTTCTTGGACTTCAATTAATTTAATTGTTACAAATTCATCAGGCAGATTATATTCTGTGGATTTAACATTTTCCTCTTCAATTAAAAGATTTAATGCATCCCCACTTAAATCTGTACCCATGTCAATTACTTTTTGGAAATAATAATTAGAAAGATCTTTCATTGCTCTTTTATAGACTAAACAACCTGATTCGCTAAATGTTTCAGAAATACAATCTCTTGTTTCTATTAAATTGTCTGAGAATATTTTTCCTATATTATAATAAGATTTTGCTAGATATTCTTTAGAGGGATAATCTGAAATTATTAATTTATAATTTTTTACTGCTGCACATCCAGGATCTTGAATTTTTACTTGAATTGTATCCTTTGAATCTGTGTTTTCTGGAGTACAATAACGAGTTTCTAAAGCTAGAGCTTCATCATCATTAATAGGTGTTGTAAAATAATCAAATAAACCCTCTTTTTTTCTTAATTGCTCTGAAGTAAGGGTTTTTGTTTCTCCAGTTACTTTATTTCTAATAGTTATTGTAGATAAGACTACAGAAAGATCATTATAATCTGTTATTCTAGTTGGATCTTTATTAAATCTTTCAATATCTTGAGGTGTAACTGATGTATCAATTGAATTATCATTGATTCCATCGACTATCCAGTTTGAACTAGGATAGATTGCTGTGCCTTTTATAGCAATTGTTTTTTTAGGCACACCACCTGAATAGATTTTTATAATTGCTTTATCTTGTGGGCTAATTATTTTATTAACTCTAATTCTAAATAAATCTGTAAATGGGTTTGCCATGTAAGATAATGTCATTGCGCTTGATTCTGAATTTTCACTAACTGTAACTGTGGTTATTTGCTCTCTCTCTGTTTTTGCTTGAGTTGGCAGGATAGCTGTAATTAAATTCAAATCTTTGTTATAAACTGCAAACCTTGCTCTACTTGCATCTAAGGAGACTACTCTTAAATAACCTCTTCCATTAAAAAAAGAATATTGTTGTTTTTTTGCTTGATCTAGATTATCAAATTCTTCTTCACTAACCTCTGGGAGAATTAGATCTTGAGAAGAAACTCCGAATAAAGATCCTTTTTCTAGATCATATAAAATTTTAGCTTGGAATTTTAAATCTATTGATTCTGGTACATTATAACCTGATTTATTATCTGTTTTTTCTAATTCTAATTGTTTAATATTAAAGGTGACATAACCTAGATTATCTAAAGAATAACGACTATTTTTTGGTTTAATATATTTTGGGAGGCCATCTATTTTTTTAATTGTATCTTCTAAAGGAAATATTCTAATATCTTTTATTGGTGGAATGTTTGAAATATCTGTAAAAATATCTTTAGAAGTTGCAGGAGTTGCACCTTCGACATTGTAAAATGAAGTAAATGTATCCCCTCTTAAATAAGCAAAAACTGGAGCTGGTTGTTGTTCTAATAGTGATTGTCTTACAAGTAATGGTTCTTGACCTGCTACATTGATAACAATTGCTTCGCCTAGATCTTGTGCTCTTTGTGAGAATAAAAATGGATTATCTTGTGCTAAACTTATAGGTAGAGAGATTATTAAAAAAATACTTAAGATGGCTAATAATTTTTTATTATTCATATTCTGGATACCTAAAGTTTGGATGTTCATGATTTGTATCTAAATTTAAACTAATTTGGGTTAGTTGATCGATTGTTGATGGAAGCGGTTGTGCTAAAACATATAGATTGATTGATTGTGAATTACCAAGATCATATCTTTCAAAGGTATAGTTGAATCTTTCACCACCTTTTAAGGCAAAATCTAATTCCATTTCTGGAATTTCTTGTTTGAAACATTTTTCTTCTGTTGCGAAAAATCCTAGGATTCCTGGCTCTCTCAAAGCTACACAATTTTCTATTATTTGTTTTTCAAATTTAATTGGCCATGTGCTATTTCCTGTAATAAATGCTGAGATTTCATAATCTCCTGGGATTAATTTTATTGTTGGATCTGGATAATTATAAACATAAGTATATGGTTCAGTTTGATGTGTGAAATAGAAGGTTATTTGTTCTGAAGAAAATGGATCTCTTTTTACTCCAGTATCTTTTTCTATTATAAACAAATTAATTGTTTTTTCTAGTATTGGTTCTAGAGTTATTGTTACTTGAGGATTTTCTTCATTTGTAGATACAATAGATTTTCCTCTGAAATAACCTGCTTTATTTCCTTCTATTATTGCGTTAAAACATTGGGGTACTTGTATGGTTGTTGAAGAATCTCCAAAATTATCTAATTCTGATGATCCTAATTTACAAGTGGATGTTGAGCATTTGAATGAAAGATCTACTCCAGTTAAAGTTTCTAGCTCGCTATATTTATTTAATGAATATGTTAAGATAGTTAAAGGGACTCCTGCATATTTACAGATTTCCTCTGATTCTTGAGGAATTTCTTCTGAGATTATTGGATTTTTTCTTGGTTGATTATTGTCTAAGATTACCTCGAAAGCGAATTGAAAGATTTGATTATTTTCATCTTGTAAGGTAATTAAAACAGGATATTTTATATCATAAATAAAATGATGATTATTAATACAAACAAAAGAAGAGAGTATTTGGGAGGCTATTGAATTTTGATAGGTAGTATCTGATTTTAAAATATCTCCCTCTGATGGAGAAATTTCAACTAAGGTTGGCCAATTTGAAGAATATTTGAAATTGACTGAGATGTCTTTTTGACTACTTTCTAAGGCATCAATTGAGAAGTAATCATCTAAAGGTGTTATTTTTGTGTTTTTTATTGTAATTGCTGCTGTATTTTCTATAAGGATTTCTTTAAATGATTTAATTACTTCTGTTTTTGACCAAGCATCTTGTTTACATTCGAATTTTGTTCCAGAATATGGAACGATAGAATCATAAGCAACTAACATATCTATAGTCATGTTTTCTAAGAAATATGTTTCTATTTCTTGGGTTGCTATTTCGTTTGCTGTATTGTATAACTTCCCTAGATTTGACTCTATTTCTGCAAAAAATGTGTCAACAGGAAAAGTAGCTCCTTTATAGGTTATTTCTAAGGGAACAGTTAGTCTAATTAAAATATTTTCATTGTAAATTTCTACTAGAGAGATAGATGAAGCTGTTTGTGAAATAGAATATTGCTGATCTACAAAATAGGTTAGGTTATTTAAACATCTGTCTGAATTTTTATCAATATAATTAACAATTTCTGATTGCATAGATTCTATACTTGGCATTTCTAGAACTTGTTCTCCATTGGGTTTTTCTCTAAACCATAATGCAGTTTCTAAATTTGGTAGAATTTCTAAATTTCTTGATAATGGTGAATAAGGAGAAGTAGGAATTGTTTCTTGAGGTAAATTAATATAACCACCTTGTAAACCTATTAGATTAATTGCTTCTTCAGATATGCTCTTAAGACAGGAATCTACTGATTCTACAATTGGTAAAACTTCTAAAGGAACGTTTTTATGTTTTGCAAGTTGAGTCTCTATATCTGATTTTATTATAAACTCTTTTACTGCTAAAACTATTAGAATAATAACTAAAAGAACTATACCAATGACTACAAATATAGCTACTTGTCCTCTTTTTTCCATTATTTTATTTTAGTGGTTTCTTTATTTAAAAAGGTGTTGTAGAAAGAGCCTTTGAAGGGATTTGAACCCCCGACCTGCTGATAACTTGAAAATTTACAAGTCAGCTGCTCTACCACTGAGCTACAAAGGCATGAATAAATTAAGAAGTATATAATTTAAAAACTTTACTGCGTATGAAAGGCTTTTATTACTGCATTTTGAATTGGATAGATTTTATTATTTATTATTTTCAAATCTTTTTGAAGTGAAAAGTTTAATAGTGATTCTACAATTGCTGAACAGCTCATTTCTGCAAATTTGTTTTTTAATGTTTCTCTTGTATTATTTCTAATAGCTGTTAATAATGAATTATTTGTTTTTGCTCTTGTAAATAATAATGGTTTGATTCTAATTTTTATCCCGTCTTTTGAAGTAACTATAAATGAATCGTCAATCTTGCTTTTAGCTTTTTTTGTTAATTTTTTAATATAAGCGGGTTGTAATTCATATGAACAAAAGGTTGTTGATGCTTGATTTCCCTTAGTTTCAGTAATTTTAACAGAAACTCTAATATTTTGTTTCTTTGGGTCCTTAGTTAGTGTCATTAGATTTAGTTTTAGAATTTTGTTTAATGTGTCTTCTATATTGTAGGCGTATATCTCTCCAATTTCTATTTTACTAAATTCTTTAGGAGCTATTACAGTAAACCATTTTTTCTTACTTTTGTCTTTTTTTGTTTGTGTTGCCATTTTTAACTTACAAGCAATTCAGCTTGTTCTTTTGTAAACTTCCATGTTTCTGGTAATTTACCTGTTCTTTTATAATATTTTGCTAACCTTCTAATTTTTGATTCTGTTAAAATAATACCTCTTTTTGCTGGTTGATCATGTTTATTTTTTTCTGCGTGTTTCATTAAATTAATTTGTTTTTTGATAAGGGCTGTTAAATCATCAGGTAATTCTTGGCTTAAATTATTTTCTTTTAAGATTTTTGTTATTGTTTTAGTAGTAAATTTTTTTGTATCTGGGATGCCATATCTGTCCCTTAGTTCTATTCCTATTTGTGCAGCTGTTTTGCTTGTTTTAGCAATTTTAGTAACTAATTGTTCGATCTCTTCTGGTGTATAGGTAATCCAATTTTCTTTTTTTTCTTTAGAAGGCTTATTAGAACCTGATTTCCCTTTCTTTCTTGAATGCATTCGTGCCATTTTTTACTGATATTGATAAGCCTAAACCGACCAATTCTTAATATTTTGGGAGAATAGGAGATTTATAAGTTTTTGCATTTTTTACAAATTTCTAAAACTTGATCTTTACGACTATTGTATCTGTAGACTGTTAGTCCTTTACATTTTAATTTATAAGCTAATAAATATACTTTTTCCACATCTTTTACTGTTGCTTTTTCTGGTAAGTTTACTGTTTTTGAGATTGCATTATCAGTATATTTTTGAAATGCTGCTTGAATTTTTACATGCCATTCAGGAGAAATATCGTGGGCTGTTTTAGATGAATGATTATTCTCATACATTGTTCCGTACTTTGTATGTCTTTTAAAATTTTGTGCGAATATTGGTTCTATTCCTGCAGAACAATTAGCGAATATTGATATTGTTCCTGTTGGAGCAATTGTTGTTATTGAAACGTTTCTTAGATTTTTGTTAATACTATATTTTACATTTGGGAAAACACCGCGAATGGTTGCTAGTTCTTGACTAGCTTTTTTAGATTCTTTTTGAATAAATTTCATTATTTTTTTTGCTATGACTTCTGATTCTTTAGAGTCATATGCAATTTTCAGTTGAATTAATAGATCTGCGAATCCCATTATCCCTAAACCTATTTTTCTATTTCCTTCAACTATTTTTTTTGTATTTTCAAGAGGATGGGTTGTTGCATCGATACTATTATCTAAGAAATGAACACCTAAATGAATTAAATATTTTAGTTTATTAAAATTTATATAATTATTGTTTACACATTTCGATAAGTTGATACTTCCTAAAATACAACTTTCATATGATAAAAGGGGTTCCTCACCACAAGGGTTAACTGCTTCTATTTTTCCTAGTTTTGGGGTTGGATTATGTCTATTTATTTCATCTATAAAAATTATTCCTGGATCTCCATTAGTCCAAGCATGTTTGCAGATTAAATAAAATAATTTTTTTGCCTTTATTGTTTTGTAGATTTTGTTATTAAATTTTAAATTAAATTTTTTGTTTTTAATAACCGTCTGCATAAATTCATCTGTTAATGCAACTGAGAGATTAAAATTTTGTAATTCTTTGTTTTCTTTTGCTTTTATAAATTTTTCAATGTCTGGATGATCTATATTTAAGATTCCCATGTTTGCACCGCGTCTAATTCCTCCTTCGCGGATAGCTCCTGTTGCTGAGTCAAATACTTTCATGAAACTTATTGGTCCTGAAGCCGCACCTCCTGTTTCTTGAACTTTTGAACCTTCAGGTCTTAAATTTGAAAAATTAAAACCACAACCACCTCCTGATTTTTGGATTAATGCCATATCTTTTACTGCTTGAAAGATAGATTCTATTGAATCAGAAATGGGAATTACAAAACAGGCAGCGAGTTGTTGGAGTTTTTTTCCAGCATTAACTAAATTTGGTAGATTCGGAAGGAATTCTTGATTTATCATTACTTTGTAAAATTCTTCTTCTTTAGATTCTTGTTGATATTTTTTATCTTCTTTGGCTATATCTTTTGCTACTCTCTTAAAAAAAGATTCTATACTTTCATTAGATTTAAGAAATCTTTTTAAGATAAGTTTTGCATTTTTAGACAACATGACTTAATTTAGAATTATAAATTTATAAAAGTTATTTTATTAATTTATTTGCAATGAATATACTAATTATAAAAAATACAGCATGGCCTAACCACCAAATTCCACTAAATAAGATAATACTTTCTCTACTGATCCCAATTATATCTGGGGCTCTAGATCCAAATGGTACTTTGGCTTCACCTAATTCCCATGCCCTATAATATATACTCATTAATGTACTGAATATTAATCCAGAAACTGGGATTATATACTTCTTTTTTTTCTTATAAATTTTTAGACTGTATACTCCTGTTGCTATAACAAAAGCTAATAAAAATTTTATTACAAAATAAGTAAGAGATTCCATTGGATGTGTAAGAAATTTATGGAATAAAAAATCAAATAAAATAGTGAAAATACTAATGATTATTGCTTTTTTAAATAAATTAGAGATCATTTTACAATTATTTTTCCTTTCATTGAGGGATGGATACTACAATAATAATTATATTCTCCTATTTCATTAAAGGTAAAACTAAACTCTTGGTTTTTTTCTAAATTTTCACTTTCAAATAATCCTTGTGAAACTATTATATGTGTTACACTATCATCGTGTTTCCATGTTACTGTTGTTCCTTCTTGAACTATAATCTCATTAGGACTGAACTCAAAATTAGAAATAATTATTGTGTTTGTTTCTATTGGTGTATTTTTTATTGTTTGTGAACTACACCCACTTAAGAAAAGGATAATTATTAATAAATATTTATACATAAACTTAATTTATTTTGTTAATTAAAAAAGGTTATTCTTCTTTAGAAAGATTTAAATAGTTACTATATGGGGGTGATTTATAATGCTTTGGAGAAATATGGGAGCATTTCAAAATAAAATAAAAGAAATGAAAAGCAGAATGATTTTTTCTGATTTGGTTAGAGAATATCGTCAGTTAAAAGACGATTACGATAAAGCTGAGGTTGTGTTTAAGCTTGCTACTTTAGGTGATAGCAGGGCTCTTATTTTCTTAACAAAACAATATGAAATAGAAGATTTTGAAATGAAAAAAAAGATATTGATGGCATTAAAAGATTTAAGAGATCCGAGAAGTATTTGTTTTTTAGAAGAAATTTTAAGAGAGAAAAATGATTCTTTTTTAAAAAAATTAGCTTCTGATGCTATTTGTTCAAGAAATTTAGATTATGAATATGAATTTTGTGGTCCTGAAAGATTATATTGGGGCGCCCAGAATAAAAAAGGATATGTTATTCGAAATTATAGGGATTTGTTAGGTATAAGGTCTTGTTTAAAAGAAGATTTGGAGTGGGAGTCTTTTAAACCTCAAGCATATGTTATAATTGATAATCAACTTATTCTCGGTGGAGAATTAGATGAACATGTTGAAGTGGCTTCAGGAAGAAGGGTAATGGCTGCGGGTGAGGCAGGTTTTATTTATACTGGTAATTGGATTATAAATTATTTGAATAATCGGTCTTATGGATACTTACCAGCTCGTTCTTCTGAAAATATAGTAGTTGATGTTTTGGATAAAACCAAAATTATTAATCCAAGAAGATTTAATGAAAGCTTTCCAAGAGATGGATTTACTAGAGAATATTTATTGGGTCTTGACGAAAATTATTAATGTTTCTCCATCTATCCTTCCTTCTAAATATCTTCTATATATTTCATTTAAACGATGATGGCCTGTTTTAACTACAACTTCTGATCCTGGATACGAATGTTTATTATCTTTTCCAAATCTTCTATACCCTGTTATAGGATCAGATTCATCAAAAGAAATTAAATCTTTGTTAGTTCTTTTTCTTTGATAAGCTACTTGTAAATCATTAATTACATGTCTCATAAATAGTGTTTTTGTTGGATTAAGTTCTAGGACTTTAACGTAAAATTTATTTATATCTGGATGTTGTGGAATATCCTTAAGATGAAAATTTCTTCGTATTATATCTATTTTTCTTTCTTTTAGTATTAACCAATTATTTAAAAGTTCTAAAGTTTTTTTTGAATTTTTAAGATTTGGATTTCTTCTCAACATATTTATTAGATTTATAACTAATTCCTGAAAATACAATATCTCTGGATTGAAAAATTCCTCTTTAAAAAAACTATGACTTAAGTTAATTATTTCTACAAAATCTGTTTCTTTTTTAGCTTTTATAAGTAATATTTTTATTCTTTCTAATTGTTGTGCTGCAGTATTTGTTATCATTCTTCTTCAAAAGAGTCTACTGTAAATTGTTTTATTGTTAATTTTTTTGTCTTCCATGAATCTTTGCTTATACCTGCTTTTAAACATAAATGAGAGAGAAAATCTTCTTTTTTTGGCAAATCTTCCCAAACTTGTGGTAAAAATAAAGCTTTGTTTTTATTATATGAAATTATTATTCCTTGTTTGTTTAGTTTTTTTAATAAATCTTCAGGAGTTGTATAGATTAAATTAGTTGTTTCTGATAAAATTGAAATCTCTATTTTTGTTTGTTTAAGTTCTTCTCTAGATAATTTTTCAAATCTTGGATCATAGAATGCCGCGTTTATTGCATTTGAAATAACTGAATTCTCAATTGTATCTCTAGCTTCTATGGTTCCTATACAACCTCTTAATTGATCTTTGATTGTTAAGGTTACGAAGACTCCTGCTTTTGTCTTGCATATATCTTCTTCATATTTTGGTTTTGGTATACTTGTGGCTGAGAATTGAGTTTCTATTGAAGATCTTGCTAGATTAAGTAAATATGATCTATTTGAATCCGATAGTGGCATATCCTACTACACTCTCCTTATCCTTTGATGCATTATAAGAAGTTGAATAATTTAAAAGTACTGGTTTCCAATTTTTTCTTTTTGCAATTTTTAATAAAACTGAAATTGGATTTACTCCACAGGCTTCTCCTTTCTCTTGGAGATCTACTACATCTTTTTTTAAGATATAATTTATTGTGTGTTCATCTTGAACTTTTGCTTCAATTAGAGGATGATAATGGGAGAGATCTGAAGATACTATAATAATATCATTAGAAATTGATTCTATCTCCTTACTTACAAAATTTAAATCTGTATTTGCAATTAACAAAGGACAGATTTCAAAATCTTTTAAAACTGTTTGTAAAAAAGGCAATTGTACTTCTAATGAATGTTCCATTTTGTGTGCTTTTGTA
>Ga0209542_10008331_pt1 | contig 19403 bp, 18 predicted proteins | sample RifCSPhighO2_01_FD_184028 | JGI IMG/M metagenome (GOLD analysis project Ga0209542, IMG submission 184028) | Soil microbial communities from Rifle, Colorado - Rifle CSP2_plank highO2_0.1 (SPAdes) (version 2) | ecosystem: Environmental > Terrestrial > Deep subsurface > Rock core/Sediment ...
TTCCCATTCCGAACAGAGCAATTAAGCCCACTAGTACCGATGATAGTCCTTCGGGGCGAAAGTAGGTAGGTGCCAGGACAGTGTATTTGAGGAAAAACTACGAAAGTAGTTTTTTGTGTTGTCATGTATTAACGAAGTAATATAACATTCTCGCACTTATCATAATTCCGCAGCTGCGTAAAAGTGATAAGTGCGGTTAACTTATTATCCCCAATTGAAATCTTGACACTTTATGAAAGTATTTGTAATATAAAGATCATGAATTGGCGCCGAAATATCCTTGTAATTACAGCATTTTTTGCTGTTTTTTCTTTTTGGCCCAACCTTAAACCAATTCAAGCCGCTACATTAGCCTCCCAGCCTGATTCAGGAACAGCTTTTTCCTCTTGCGCCTCTTCTTTTGGTGAGGGATGCGAGTCATATTCAAGCTATTCCAGTCAGACGTTTGTGTCCAATGCTGGCATCTTTAAAAATTTAGAATTCTATGGGGAAACTTCTCCCTCCGCTTTCTTCGTAGTTTTACTGCACAACGACACTCAGGATACGCCACTAAAATTTTTTTCAACTAATAATTACGTGGCAGGAAAAACAGATGGAACTGATGAGATGAAATTATACAGTCTTAGTGGCGCGGATTTTTCCGATGCAATTGTTTTTAACGGGACAGACACCTGGTCGATCATTATTTTTGCATACGGCAATTCCTGGTTTTGTTTAAACGTGGGTGGCGTAGCTTGTTACATACCGTCGGAGCATTTAGGCAATTCCTCCAATCAAATTTATTTTTCAATCAATGATGACCCGCCGGTGGATTCACTCCCAGTCGAGCAGCTCACTTGCAACGTTTCCGGGAATACTTGCTTCACCGATTCGCCGTTTTCTTTTTATGAATATTACGTGTATGCGGGATCGTATCCGGATACTTCTGTAGAGTTGAGGCATCTTAGCCCTGGACACTACTTTAGCAATGGATTTTTTGTTGGCCCTTATGGACAAAACCATTGGTGGAAATTTATTGATTACAATAATATTTACTACTTCAATATCCAGTATTCCAATGGGGTGTGGTCCGGAGAGCCACCGGAGCCGCCTCCGCCCGAAGGTTGCGCAGTTGATTGTTTCTCGAATGTGCTCTTTTTGCCGGGGCTGGAAGCGAGCAGGTTATATACGCAGGAAAATGGAAGTGAAAATCAGATTTGGGAACCGAACAGAAATTTGGATATGGAGAAATTATATTTAAATCCGGATGGGACTTCGATTAATTCTGTTTACACTCGCGACGTTGTAAAGGAAGGCCAAGGCATAATTAATATCTACAAAAATTTTTCCGATATGATGGATGGATTGGTTGCGGATCAAAAAATAAATGCTTGGGAACCATATGCTTACGACTGGCGAGAGGGCATGGAAGATATTGTTAATAACGGAACAAGTTATGAAGAAGGAAAGAAATCTTTGGTTGAGACCTTGCAAAATCTCGCAGATACTTCAAAAAACGAGAAAGTAACAATTATCACACACTCAAACGGCGGACTTTTAGCTAAAGCGCTGCTTAAGAAATTGCAAGATGATAAAGATGCCGGAGTAAGTGATTTAATTGATAAGGTAGATGTGCTCATTCTAATTGCTTCCCCACAGATTGGCACCGCGACGGCCGTGCCAGCAATGCTCCACGGTTTCGATCAAAATATTCTATGGGGTTTCTTTATGGATGAAATCCACGCCAGAGAACTCGGCAGAAATATGCCAAGTGGATATGGACTTTTACCATCGCGGGAATATATAAACAGAGTCAGCGCCTCGCCGGTAACATTTGTGGACAACTTAATTCCATCTGGGGCTACAACGCAAATGGTGCAAGCTTATGGGAGTGCGATAAATTCTTATATAGAGTACAAAGACTTTCTATTTGGCAACGAGGGGAGATTTAATCCTGCAGTCGATCAGTTAAATTTACCGATCAGTGCATCAGAGAATTTATTCTCGGAGGCTGAAAATTTACATGATGAAATTGATGCGTGGACTCCGCCGGCCGGTTTGCGCGTTGTTGAAATTGCTGGTTGGGGAGTTGATACGGTTGCCAGCTTTGAATACTATCCGATTTGCGAGATTCCTGCTAATGGCGGACTTGGTTGCCAACAGTATACTTTAGATGAGCGGCCGAGATTTACAGTGGATGGAGATAAAACGGTAGTGGTTCCCAGCGCGCATTATATGGATGAGGAAAAATATTGGCTAGATCTTTTCAGGTACAATAAAACTGTTATTTTTAATCGGAAACATTCGACTATTTTCGAGATAGACCCCCTTCTAGATTTTATTTCAGATACCTTACAAAATACATCCTCTAGCTACGCATATTTAAGCCAAATAGTACCAGCTTACACCGGAAATCGACTCAGATTATCTATCCATTCGCCCGCCACTCTAGATGCATATGACAATAACGGCAATCACACAGGAAAAATTTGCTCGCTGGACTCTGATTTATGCCAAATCGAGGAAAACATTCCTAATTCTTCATATCTTGAATTCGGGGAGGGGAAATATCTGAATCTTCCGGAAGAGGAATTCGCGAGAATCGTAATAAAGGGTATGGGAACAGGCACATTTACTTACGAGTCGGAAGAAGTTCAGCCTGACGGCACCACAACCACTACTACGTTTCAGGATATTCCCGTTACTCCTCAAACGACAGGAGAGGTCACTGAAAGTGAAAACGACTCGCTTACACTGGCACTTGATCAGAACGGAGACGGGGCAGTAGATAAAACCCTACAAGTTGCTCCTGGCGGGACAACGTTCTTTGATATAATCCCTCCGGAGTTACAAATAACGTTTGATATCAACACTAAAGACATTGTCTTTTCAGCTATAGACACACTTGATCCGAACCCAATAATAACTAAAAGTAGCACCCTAATAACTCTTACGGATAATGCCGGTAATACTACGGTAATTCCATTTACAAAACTTAGAGAAATTCCAACTAGGCTTAGATTGACTTATAATAAAATTATAAGGAATGGAGTTACAATCCCCCTATCGAATACCAATATTATTTATAACTGGCAGGAGAAAAAAGGAATTCTGACAGATCTTGATACCAAAGTTACAGTTAAAGGAGTGGAGAGAAATATCTTTAACCATAAAAAGGCAAATAATGTTACAATTATTAGAGAGAAGACAAAAGGAGGGTCAGTCGTCGTAACAACAAAGCCGGGATTTGTAAGTGTCACGATCATTACTGAAGGAGATGGCTTGAAAGTTAGCTACTGATTGATATATTTGACTAGATGTTAGATAATATTAAGATGAATCAAATTAAACTCATCTATGTTTACAGATCGTTTGGCCTTTTGAGTATTTTGTTTCTTGCCAGTTCTTTTTTTATTGAAATGGATTTTCTGAGTATCAGGAACGATGATGAGTTTATGATAACTAGTTTGATCTTAGCAGCTATTTCACTCGCCATATTTTTTATTGCAATTTTTTGGAAAATTCACCTTTATAAAAGTACATCAGTAGAAAAAGTAATAATGGCAATAGGGATTCTTTTTCTTATTTTTATTCTTTTCATTTTGCTATTTATTTTCAGCTATAATCTTCCAATGATGGGATAGAGGCCCATTTCATGACTAGCGGTGATTATTTTTTCTTGATTGTTTTGGGGACTGTTGCGGCCACGAGATTTTTTCTGTTTTTGACGAAGTTGCCGGCGCCGTCGATAAAGGGTTTCCGTACTCGGCATTATATGTACGGCCTTATCCTAATTTTGGTCGCTTTCTTATTCCACAATCTTACAATTTATGCCGTAGGCCTGGGGTTATTTATAGATGAGCTTCCTGCGATCTTAGTCAAAGGACCGGGGCATAAAGAGGAACAATGGAATGGCTGCGAGGCTTATTATACTCCGTGGTGTTTCGCCGGAGTTCTAATTCTCATTTTTCTCACGTATCTCTTCCGAGATTTTCTTACCGGCTTAATCTAACTCCTTGCAAAATTGAGGAAATAAAGAAATCGCTCGGACCTCCGGGTGACTTTCTTTTTAGGAGGAACCCGCCAGAGGTAGGCAAGTTTATCTGATTGCGAAGCTTGCTTTGACAGTGACCATGATTTCTTTTTCGATGGTCGAGGTGTTGGTAATGGTATAATTTTAATAATGAGAGAGCACGTAATCGTTGGAATAAATAGGCATGGGGAGAAAGGTCTTTTTGCGGAAAAGGATTTCAAAGGCACAGATACGGTTCTGATGTAAGTGCGGGGCTGGGAAAAAATACCAGGGGTTTATTGGAGGTCGAAAGAGGAAACGAAAATAATTTGGCCTGCCCCGTAGCGAATTTATTCTGCTTCGGGGTATGAGATAGCAAGAACGGTTCTTGCTACTCCAGGAATGGCATTTGGGAAAAGAAAAATCTAATAGAATAAACAAGAACGGACTAACAAATGTTAGAAAAGCAGTACAGTATTTTTGGAAAAATTGAAAAAAAATAAACTAATACTACGCTAATCTTCTTGGCAAAAACGCAAAATAGTGTATATTTGTAAATATAATGAATCAAAATATTATTACATCTGCGTCTATTATGGGCCAAGCTGTTAGGGCCAAAGAAGCTGCTAAGATATTGAGGCAGGCACCAACTAATCAGAAAAACAACTTTTTAATGGCCCTAGCTGTACTCTTAGAAGAACGTACGGATGAAATTCTTGAAGAAAATGCAAAAGATGTAATTGCTACAGAAAATATTACGAATGCGATGAAAAGAAGACTCACTTTAAATAAAGACATAATCACTAGTATAGTTAAGGGCGTCCATGAGATAGCGAAGGCAGAAGATCCAGTAGGGAAAGTGGTAAAAGAAATTATAAATCCTAATGGACTAAATATTTTACGAGTTCGCGTACCTATTGGCGTAATTGCTATTATTTTTGAATCTCGTCCAAATGTTATTATTGATGTTGCCGCACTTTGTGTGAAAAGTGGCAATGCGGTTATTGTGCGTGGTGGCAAGGAAGCCCTCCATTCCAATACTGCTTTTATGGTATGTATCAAGGAGGCACTAGAGAAAAGTGGACTACCAATTTATGCTGTACAACAATTAGAAGATAGACGCCATGAAGCTATCGGTGAATTGGTTCAATTAGAAGATTATTTAGATTTAGTTATTCCTCGTGGTAGAGAAGAGTTAATTAAAATGGTTTCAGAAAAATCACGTGTTGCTGTTATTAAACACATGCGCGGCCTTTGTCATCTTTATATAGATAGCGACGCCTCCATCGCTAAGGCAATCCGAATTGCGGTCAACGCAAAAACATCTAATCCCTCGACTTGTAATTCTATCGAGACTTTACTGGTTCATAAAAATATAGCTGATCAGATAATGCCCGAGTTACTTAAAGAGTTGTTTAAAAAAGATGTAGAAATTCGTGGCGATAAGAATGTACGCAAATACGATCCCCGTTGTATCGCGGCGAAGGAAAAGGACTGGTCTACGGAATATTTAGATCTTATCTTATCGGTAAAAATCGTGGATTCATATGAAGAGGCTATTCAACATATTCAAAAATACAGCTCAGGTCTGACAGATGCTATCGTTACCGAAAACAAAACGCGAGCGGAGGATTTTCTCAAAGCGATAGACAGTGCGACGGTGCTTGTGAATGTTTCCAACCGTCTTACCGATGGTAGTGTTTTTGGTTTGGGTGCAGAGATTGGTATCAGTACTTCTCGTATCCACATGCGTGGTCCAATGGGGTTGGAGGATCTTACTGTGACTAGATATAATGTGATCGGCAATGGTCAGATCCGCGAATAAAGCTTATGAAAAATGGAATTTCCATAATCAAAATAGGGTCTAATACTGTAGTGAGCGAAAGCGGATCCATACGAACAGGAATTATTCACGATATTGTAACAAGTCTCCATGAGAACATACAAGCGGGCGGGCGGGTGGTTCTCATCACCTCGGGTGCGGTGCGACTCGGCCGTGTGTTACTCGGGAAAGACGTTCCTGCAACCGTTGCTGCGAGTGTGGGTCAAACTCACCTTTTTGATGCATACTATCAAGAGGCGAAAAAAATCAAACTCAAACTTGCTCAGTTTTTACTAACCAGGCCATACATTGTCACTCGCGAGTATTTTTTAAATTTACAGACCACGTTTAATTCGCTTTTGGACCAAGGCATACTACCTATCGTAAATGAAAATGATGCTCTAGTCGCGCATACTTACTGGAGCTTTGGTGACAATGATTCCCTGGCTGCTGCTTTAGCAATATCTCTAAAAGCGGAGCGGCTTGTAATATTAAGTCACATAGAAGGATTATTTGACAATGATCCGAGCAAAGACAGTAAAGCTAAATTAATTCAAACAGTTCGTGATGTAAACGACGAACTTCTTAAACATTGTTCTTCTGAAGTTTCTTCTGGTGGACGTGGAGGTATGCTTTCTAAACTCAAAGCAGCTCGACTTGTAACTGCAGTTGGCATAGAAACACAAATTTTAAGTGGTCTTGTCCAAGGTAATTTATCTAAAGCTTTACGTGGTGAAGAAATAGGAACTGTGTTTCTTGCTAGAAAATCTAATGACAACATAAGTAATCGTGATAGGTGGCTTCTAGCCGCTAAAAATTCGGCAGGTAGTATTGAAATTGATATGGGTGCAGTCTCAGCTTTAAAAAATGGCAAGAGTTTATTGGCAGTTGGGGTAAAGAATGTGAATGGTCAATTTAATAAAAAAGAAATAGTAGAGATAATAGATGCCGAACGTCAAGGTGTAGCTTTTGGTATCGTGGATTATTCAAGTTCAGAAATTAAACACATGCTCGACACGAAAAATCTAAAAGATGTCCAATTAATGCACACAGATAACATGATTACTTTACAATAGTATTTATGTATTTTCTAATTTGGAAAAAACGCGTTCTTATGCTAGTTTAAAGTTGGGTAAATTCTAAGGAGGTATTCCTGGGATTATTGTTCGTCGTCAACTCACACAAGGAAAAACACAATGAAATACTCGCAATTAGCCATCAGGACCCAGAAATCTGACCCCAGAAATGCGCCGTCTCCCGGAACTCGTTTGCTCATACGAGCAGGGTTCATGGAGCAGCTCGCTTCTGGGCTCTGGATCATGTCCCATCTCGGGCTCATGGTCCGGCACCTCGTGGAGAAGATTGTTCGCGAGGAGATGAATCGCGCTGGGGCACTCGAAGTCGAGATGCCTATTCTCCATCCCGTGGAACTATGGGAGGAATCCGGTCGCTGGGAGAAGTATCTCCAAGCGGGCATCGCATTCCATCTCAAGGACCGGAAGGGTGCTAGGTACATCTTGGCCCCTACCGCAGAAGAACCGATGACGGTGTACGCAAGGAGCAACCTTACAACCTATCGGGATCTGCCTGTCACGCTGTGGCAGATGAGTCCTAAGTTCCGCGACGAGCTTCGGCCCCGTCAGGGACTGATTCGTGGCCGCGAGTTCGTCATGAAGGACGCATACTCCTTCGACGTCGACGAGAACGGAATGCGCGGGTCATACCGCGCGATGGAGCATGCGTACCAGGAAATCTTTCGCCGCTGTGGCTTTGACTTCATCGAAGTCGAGGCCGACTCAGGCACTATCGGAGGTTCTGGCAGTGCCGAGTTCATGGCGGTGTCGGACCATGGCGAGGACACCTTGCTGGTCTGTCCCTCATGTGGCTATGGTGGTAATCAGGAAAAGGCTGCCGCCCACTTTGAGTATCCTGTGGAAGAAATGCAGGGCTTAAAGCGGCTCGAGACTCCAGAGATCAGAACCGTGGAAGAGCTCGAGCAGTTCGTCGGTCTGCCGGCCAGTAAAATGGTCAAGACTATCGTACTGGTGGCGGACGGCGATGCGGAGCATCCCGTCGTCGTGTCTATCCGAGGCGACCTGGTCATCAGTGAAGTCAAGGTGGCTAACACCCTGGGTGCTGTCCAGGTGGAAATGGCAGACGCGTACGTGGTCGAAAATGTGACCAACGCGCCCGTTGGGTTCGCCGGGCCGATCAACTTGTACGGGAAGCCCGGCCTGCGATTTCTGTTCGACAAGTCCGTCCAGGGGATGAGCAATTTCCTCTGCGGAGGAAACGAACAGGATGTCCACTACGTGAATGTGAACCCCAGCCGCGACCTCCCGGCGATCACCGAGTTCCACGATCTTTCCAAGGCAGCTACGGGACTCTCTTGTAGCAATTGCAATACAGGAAGGTTCGAGGAGCGCAGGGGCATCGAGCTGGGTCACATTTTCCAGCTCCAGCAGACCTACTCCACCCCGATGAACGCAGTTTTCACATCTGCCGACGGTACGCGAGTGCCGTTCTGGATGGGCTGCTATGGCATCGGTGTATCTCGCATCATTCAGGCAACAGTGGAGCAGCACAACGACGAGCGGGGCATCATCTGGCCCTGGGCGCTTGCGCCGTTCCAGGTTTCCATCATGCCCTCCGCTCCGGAGAAGTATCTGGCCGACGCGGAGTCTCTACACTCCCGGCTGGAGGATCTCGGATTTCGGGTGATTTTCGACGATCGCGACTTGCGCATCGGCGAGAGATTCAACGATGCTGAGCTCTTGGGTTGGCCGGTGCAAGTTGTTGTCGGCAGGACTTGGGAGGAGAGACAAAAGCTGGAAGTTCGGCTGCGAGATGAACGTCTACAACAGTTCGCGGAGGGCAAGAAGTTTACGTCCAGCTCGGGCACTCTACTCACGGCCGAGATAAGTATTACTGAGCTCGAGGCATTTCTCGGCTCGGTCAATCACAACTTCAACAGGTAGGAGGAAGGGAACATGCAGTCTCCGGTTCCAGCGCCCCTCGGGGGTGCCAAAAGCGTTGTTGTCATTGGTGGTGGTGCAGTAGGAGGCCTCTCAGCCTACCAGCTGCAGAAGGCGGGGTATCAGGTTACCTTGCTCGAGGCGCGAGCCTGGGGCAACGGTTCCAGCTCCCGTTCGGCCGCGTGCATCCGCGGGCAGTTCAGCACGCCGAGCACGGTGCGCGCAATGGTTTACTGCGAGCGCTTCTACGCGGAGTGGCCGTTCGGCGATCCGCCGATCACCCAGAACGGCTATCTCTTCCTGAAGGATCCGCGGGTGGATCTCCGGGCCATCGCTCGGACCGTGGAGATGCAGCGTAGAGCGGGACTCCCGGTCGAACTTCTTGACCGGAACCAGATCGAGGCGAAGTTCCCGTATCTCGAACTCACCGGCATCCAAGCGGCAACGTGGTGCCCGAACGACGGCTTCCTGTCACCGAATCGCGTCTACCAGGATGCGATTGACGGGGCAATGGCTCTCGGTGCGCAGGTGTACCAGAACGCCGAGGTGGTCGATGTTCTCTTCGATCACGCACACAAACCCATCGCCGTTCGCTGTGCGGATGGCCGAGTGTTCAAGGGTGAGGTGTTTGTGAACGCCGGCGGGGTTTGGGCCCCGCGCATCTCGCACATGTTCGGCGGCTACATCCTGGACATCAAGCCGCGCCGACGGTACCTGTACTTCCTGGAGGGTCTCAATGGCAGCTCCGGAGAGTTCATGACCCCGGAGGATTTCGGCCGGATGCCCATGACCATCCTGCCTTCCGGGGCTTACTGGCGTCCGGAAAGTACGAAGAGCGGACAGCTCATGTTCGCTTGGCTCCATCCGACGGAGCCGATCCCTCCGCGTTTCGATGAGCAGGACATCATCGAGCCTGGGTTCAGACGGGGCGACGGATACGGCGAGGGTGTCCGCAAGGAAATTCTCAACTATTTTCCGGACGTTCAACGCATGGGCAACATCTTCTCCGTGACCTCGGGGTTTTACGAGGATACCCCGGACCATAATCCGTTCATCGGAATCGATCCGTGGGTACCGAACCTGGTTCATGCAGCTGGGTTCAGCGGTCATGGGCTGATGCAGGCGCCGTTCGCTGCGGCTGTCGTTTCCGCGCTGGTCTCCGTAGGCAAGGAGATCAGCCAGGTGTGTCTTCCGGGTGTGGGAGAGGTTGACATCGACGCGTTCGCTGTCAACCGGCAGTATCAGTCAAGTGAGAGCATGGTCATCTAGACCTGCATTGCTTGACGAGACATAGTGGCCGTCTGTAGCGCTTAGCGTTGCAGACGGCCATGTTTTTTTATATAATGCGCATGCTTAATGAAAAAATACAATAAAATTGCAATAATCGGTGGCGGTGTTATGGGCACAGTTTTGGCGCGTGCTTTGGTTAAAATGCGTGCGGGAAAGCAGGTACTCATCTGCGAAAAAAATAGGAGGCACCATAGGCAGTTAAAGAAACTCGGAGCTCAGGTTTCCGTGACCAGACAGATCGAACTGTGTTCAGACGCGGATATTATTTTTCTGGCGGTCAAACCTCAGGATTTTAATGGTGTGAAACTTAAGATAAATAAACAAACCTTAATTTGCTCAATTATGGCTGGCGTTTCCATTTCCGATATCCGTGCCAAACTTAAAATCGAAAAAATAATCCGCATGATGCCGAACATGGCAGCGCGAGTAGGCAAAAGTTTTACTGCGTGGACCGCCGCCGCCAGAGTGAGCGTTCAGGAAAAGAAATGGATTGAGAATTTTTTGGCTAGAATAGGAGTTCAGCTTTACGTAAAAACAGAACAAGAAATTGACAAAGCTACAGCTGTTACTGGCAGTGGCCCCGCTTATATATTCAATACTCTTTTTGTGTTTATGCAGTCGGCTCAAAAACTTGGCTTTACCAGAGAAGAAACCCATCGTATGGCTATACAAGTCTTACGTGGAGTTAATGCTTTAGTAAATAAAGATACTGATTTTACCGAATTAACCCACCAAGTAACTTCTAAAGGTGGTACCACTGAAGCGGCACTTAAAGTATTTGCAAATTCTGACTTTAAAAAAACATGGGTGAAAGCCATTACTGCAGCCTATAAGCGAGCGCGTGAACTTTCTAAACAAAAGTAGACAGCATTAATATGAACTGGTTTTTTTAGCTCTCGCTCCGCCGAGAATGAACCCAAAAGCTATGAGGTTATTTTTGTTTTCCAAGTATTTATTTTAGCAAGCGAAGCCTCACAAAAGCAAACTTACATTATCCAAATCTAGAAAGTAAAATTATTGAGGATACTCCAGCGATTATACCTACAATTTCGTAAATATTTAGATGCTCTTTAAAGACTGTTACTCCAATTATTGTAAGAGCAATAACTGTGGTAACTCCATAAATAACTCCAAGGGTGCCCAGTTTTATATGTTTCATTACAAAAAACCAACCCACAGCCGTGGAAGAATAAACTATTAACCCTATGAGAAACAATTTAAGGTCAATATACTTTACATTACTATTGCCAGATAGTTTAATAAAATAATCGCCCAAAACACCAATCAGGCTTAATCCAATTACTATTAAGGATACATTAGTAATATTCATTTTATATTATATAATACTATAGTATATTAATTATGAAGGGAAAACAAATACCACAACATAAAAAAGTGTATATTAAAAAAAGCAATATTCATGGGAATGGAATTTTTGCGAAAAAAAATATTAAAAGGGGCGAGTGCGTTTCCTTAATTAAGGGAAGGATTGTAAACCATATCGTAGTTGATAAAAAGACTTCTTCGGCGGGTCCTAATTGGATTGGCCTAGGTCGGTATAAATGGATTGTTCCAGACATGTTTAACAATATAAATCACTCGTGCGACCCGAATGCAGGCATAAGGGGATCTCGAACGTTGGTAGCGTTAAAGGATATAAAGAAGGACGAAGAAGTTTTAATTGATTATTCAACAACGGAAGAAGACGAACTCTGGACTTTAAGTAGAAGATGCAGGTGTGGAAGCAAAAAGTGTAGAAGGATGATAAAATCAATCCAGTTCTTGCCAGGGAGCGCATTTAATAGATATTTGCCGTATATACCAAAATATTTTCAAAAAGTTTATATTAGGTATCATCGAAATAATGGAAAGTAAATCAAAAAAGTTTGTAGTTATCTTTCTTCTTTTAGTAGCACTGTCAACTGCTTTCTCTTTTTATAATTTTGTAATTAAGGAAAATTTTGAAGTTTTTACTGACGAAGAAGCATTTAACGAAGCATTACTTGAAGAATAAAGAATGGAAACAACAGTACAAACTTTTATAGAAATGTGTCAGTGGGATACGGCGAAATTTTTAATTTTCTCCGACAATGTTTTTGCTCCCCTTGTATACTATTCGCACTTTTTTGCTCTAATTACTTCTTTTATTATTGGATTACTCGTCTTTCTAACAGATAGAAAAGCTTTGATCAATCGAATTTTGTTTTTAATCACTACCCTGTTTTCCTTATGGGTATTTGCGGATTTGGTTTTATGGGCAAACGAGAAACCAGGTTTGATAATGTTCTTTTGGTCGCTACAAATTATTATTGAACCGTTGATTTATGCGGCCTGTGTCTATTTCATCTATGTATTTGTTACTAAAAAGGATACGAGCTTAAAGAATAAGTTAAGTATCGCAGTATTCCTGGTTCCCACTCTTTTATTTGCCTCAACTAAGTACGCACTTACGGGTTTTGATCTAACCAACTGTTATAGAGAGACAGGTGAGGGGGTCCTTGCTTTGTATGGCTATGGCATAGAAGTTCTTTATTTGCTTTGGATATTAATTTTTTCGTTTGAGAAATTTAGAACTCAAGGTAAGGAAGAAAAACAGCAAACCTTCTTTGTAACCACAGGAATAATACTATTTTTACTTTCTCTTGTTTCAGGAAACATAATTGGAAGCCTGACGGAAAATTGGTCTTTAGCGCAAGCAGGACTTTTTGGAATGCCAATATTTGTTGGTTTTCTTGCCTATATGATTGTCCGTTTTAAAGCCTTTAATGTAAAGCTCATCGCCACACAAGTACTGATGGCGACTATTTGGCTGCTAGTTTTAGGAATTCTCATGGTTCGAAGCATAGAAAATGTCCGTGTTGTAACCGCCCTCACCTTAATTCTGGTAACCATTGCCGGTGATCTTTTGATTAAATCGGTTAAAAAAGAAATAAAACAGCGGGAGCAGTTGGCAGAACTGATCCAGCAAAGAGAAAGTTTGGTGCACCTTATCGATCATAAGGTCAAAGGTTCGTTCACTCGCTCGAAGTATGTCTACGCGGGGATTTTGGATGGAACTTTTGGCCCAATCAGCGAAGAGATCAAGAAAAGGGCTGAAGAGGGTTTGGATTCAAATGACGCGGGGATTAAAACTATCGATCTTGTCTTGAACGTCGCTAATTTGCAGAAGGGGGGATTCAAATACGACATGAAGACGGTGGATTTCCGGGAGATCGTGCGGCAATCGATCGCCGAGAAGAAGCCGCCGATCGAAGCAAAGGGACTAAAGTTTATAGAGGACATCAAAGAGGGTAATTACGCGACCCAGGGCGATCCGTTCTGGTTGAAGGAAGTGGTGAATAATTTTATCGACAATGCCGGGAAGTATACTAAAGAGGGAAGCGTGACGGTAGGGCTCTCTCGCGAATCAGGTAAAATAAAATTTTATGTAAAAGACACAGGAATGGGCATCACTGCAGATGACAAGAAAATTCTCTTCACCGAGGGCGGCCGCGGCAAGGATTCGGTCAAGGTCAATGTCGATTCTACCGGTTACGGTCTCTATTCGGTAAAATTAATCGTCGAAGCGCACAAGGGCCGAGTCTGGGCTGAATCCGAAGGTGCCGGCAAGGGCTCGACATTCTTTGTGGAATTAAACGCCGTACAAGGATGATAGACCGCTTGATTGGAACACTGAAGCCACACCTCGATTCGGAGTATAAAAGCGCAGAGGAAATTTTAAAAAAAGACAAAAGAAGCCTTTTCTATGTACCGGCTTCGAAGATTCTCTTCGTGGGTCTCCCGGGGTGGGGGAGTTCATTTTCTTCGAGATGGAACGGCTTAAAAAGATTTACCGAGAGGAAAAAAATTTCTCTTCTTCTTTATGAATTTCCGAGAGAAATTTTAACTTCCAATTCATTGCTCACCAAAGAATGCTTTCACCAAATCGCCGAAAAGGCTCGAGAGGATATTGATAGGTTAAAACGAGAGCATGGATTTAGCCGGATTTTTGTCCTTGCTTACAGCTTGGGATCGGTTTTGGGTTCCATGGTATACAAAAATAATCCGGCGATCACGGATATTCTCCACGTTTGCCCGGGCAATAATCTTGCAGAAGACATGTGGCACGGTTGCCACACCCAGTTTCTGCGGAAAGTATACGAAGAAAAAGGAACCAATCTAGAAGAACTAAAATTAGTCTGGAAAGATCTGGCTCCAGAAAATAATATACCTCCGGCTGGAAGCAACATTTCCATTTTCTACGGAAAATACGATGAAGTTATCCGTTACCCCGAAGGTAAAAAATTAATGAGGGCGCTCGAAAAACACGGCTTCAAAGTTTTAAGAAGAGATTTACCCACGGGACATTATTTCGCCTGTGCTTCGTTTTTGCTTTTTCCTGGACTTTTCATTCGTCTTTAGAGGAAAAAGATGGTAAAATAAGGATATGGTAGCAACTTGGGCGGTTAAAAGACAGTTTTTTTATGTTGGGGTTCTACTTTTGTTTTTTTTGATTTTTGGGTTTTTGGTTACTTATTCTCGTTTCAATCAGTCCCCGACTTGCGCTGACGGCAAGCAAAACGGCTCCGAGACGGGGGTGGATTGCGGAGGCTCTTGCCAGCTCGCCTGTGTCTCCCAAGTGGACCCGATTACCATTCTCTGGTCTCGCGCTTTCAAGGTCATCCCCGGGCGCTATAATGCTGTCGCCTACCTCGAAAATCACAACAAAAACGCGGCGATCCAGTCCATCAGATACAAATTTCGCTTCGCCGACAAAGACAATATCTATATCGGGAAACGCGAAGGCAGCGCTTTCATTCCGCCAGCCGGGAGGTATGCGATTTTCGAGCCGGGGATCGATGTTGGGAATTCCATCCCCGTCTACACCACTTTTGAATGGGCCGAAGCGCCGGTCTGGACCCAAGTATCGGAGCAGAAGTTGGGCCAGCTCAAAATTCTTGTTTCGAACATCAATCTTGAGGGGCAAATGTCCGCTCCGCGCCTCTCCGCCGTCGTCAAAAACAGCTCGCTCTTCGTCATTCCGGAAGTAACCGTGGTTGCGATCCTCTACGATGATTCCGGGAACGCCGTTTCGGTGAGCCGTACGTATTTGGATAAGTTAAACGGCGAAGAAAGCGCTGAGATCAATTTTACTTGGCCGGAGCCGATCCCGGGGACGGTGGTGGCCAAGGAAATAATTCCGATGTTTGATATTTTCAAGGCGAAGATTCAGTAAGACTCGAGTAAGAAAATGGTGGAGAAAACCTTAAGAAGAATAGATTGGACGCTCCTTTTTTTTGTTTTGCCGATTCTCGCGGCTGGACTGGTGACAATGCGGTCATTCGCGTCGGAGGAGGGGGCGGGGGACTTTTTTAATCGGCAAATCGTCTGGATAGCGATTTCTCTCTCCGTCTTCTTCATTTTTTCTTTTATTGATTTTCGGTTTTTAAAGCAGACAAAAATTTTGGTGTTTTTGTTTCTTCTGTTTTCTGGGATGCTTATTGTTCTTTTTATTTTAGGCAAGACGGTGCACGGGGCGCAGAGCTGGTTTTCGCTCGGTGGCTTCTCCTTCCAGCCGGCGGACATGATGAAACTGGTGCTGGTGCTGATTCTGGCGAAATATTTTTCTCGGCGACACGTGGAAATCCGCAACATCAAGCACATTTTCATCTCCGGCTTTTACGCCCTCGTCCCCTTTATCCTGGTCCTGCTGCAGCCGGACTTCGGTTCGGCGATGATTATCTTTTTCATCTGGCTCGGGATGGTGCTGGTTTCCGGGATTTCCAAAACGCACTTGCTTTTGGTTTTTCTGGCGGCCGGGGTGGTTTTTACGACGTTCTGGTTTTTGGTTTTTGCTCCTTATCAAAAAGCGAGAATTGTGAACTTCGTGAATCCCCTAGCGGACGTCCGGGGTTCCGGCTACAATGCGTATCAGTCTACCATTGCTGTCGGTTCCGGGCAGATTCTGGGTAAAGGGCTTGGCTTCGGCACGCAATCGCGCTTGAAGTTCCTGCCCCAGTATCAAAGCGACTTTATTTTTGCCGCTTATTCAGAGGAGTGGGGTTTTGTTGGAACAGTCCTCATTTTAGTCCTCTACGGGTTTCTCATTTGGCGGATCCTTTATTTTACCTCTTTTGGAGCGTCCAATTTTGAAATACTTTTCGGTCTGGGAATCGCTATTTTTTTCATGAGCCACATTATTATCAATATCGGCATGAATTTGGGGCTCTTGCCGGTGACCGGAATCCCGCTTCCGTTTATGAGCTACGGAGGCTCGCATCTCTTGACCGAATTTATGGGGCTCGGAATTTTGATGAGCATGCGCAAATACGCGAGGAGCGTGCATCGAGACGACACGAAGCATGAATTTTTAGGAGCCTAGAGTCAATTTACAATTATCAATTTGCAATTTCCAATGAAAATTCTAGACGGGAAAAAATTAAGCAAAGATATTTTAGCCGAAGTGAAAAAAGAGGTGGCGGATTTGCCGTTTCAGCCGGTTTTTACCGATGTTTTGGTCGGTAATGATCCGTCCTCGGTGCAGTATGTCAGGATGAAAGCAAAGGCCGCCGAATCGGTCGGGATTAAGTTTCACAATGCGAACTTTTCTGAAACCATAAAAACTCATGAGTTAATTACTGAGTTAGAAAATTTAAATAAAATAAAAAACATGTGCGGGATTATCATCCAGCTTCCTCTGCCGTCATCAATCGATCGGCAAGCGGCGCTGGACGCTATCGATCCCAAGCTCGACGTCGATTGTCTGGGTAAAGTGGCAAGTGAAAAATTCTATCAAGGAGAGTTTGAGCAAGGGGAGTCCTTGCTCGGATACCCAACCGCACTTGCGTGCATGGCACTCTTAGATTCATTAAATCTTGATTTGACCCATAGAAAAATTGTGGTACTGGGGCAGGGGGTGCTGGTGGGAAAACCAATTGCGGCACTGCTTAGATTTCGAGGATTAAAACCGGAAGTTATCAGAAGTAAAACAGAGGATAAAGAGAAAATTATAAAAGAGGCAGATGTGATAATTTCAGGAATTGGGAAAGGCAAGTACCTAACCGGGGGTATGATAAAAAGGGGAGCAATATTAATTGATGCCGGAACTTCGGAAGACATTAGCGCCCCGCCAGCGGAACGGGCAAGTATCGTTGGCGATGTTGATTTGGAATCAGTTCGCAATGTGGCCGGCTGGGTTTCCCCGGTCCCCGGCGGCGTCGGCCCGGTCACCGTCGCCATGCTTTTAAAAAATGTACTCACGGTAGCGAAAAGTTTGTTAAAATAATAATATGGATCAGTTAATTATTTTTTTCGCGGTCTATTTTCCCTGGATTGTCCTTGCACTTGCCGCCGGAATTTTAGTTTTCAAATACAAATCATGGAGAGAATCTTTAATAGTGCTTGCGACATCAGGCTCTGCCTGGATTCTTGCCCACATTCTTAAAAACTTAATCCAAATCTCGCGTCCGGAAGCCCAAGCGCTCTTCTCGGCCGACGGATACGCTTTCCCCTCGGGTCACGCCGCTTTCTTTTTTGCTCTGGCAGTATCAATTTTCTTTTTCCATAAAAAGGCGGGCTACTGGTTTTTATTTTTCGCTCTCCTCGTAAGCCTGGCCCGAATCATGGCCGGAGTCCATTCGCCCGTCGACATTCTGGGCGGATTTGTGCTGGGGGCGCTCCTTGCCTATTTGGTGAAATACATTTACGATAAATTTGCATATTCGCCGAATAAAGTATAAAATTGTTGCATATTTTCTATGTTGTTGAAGCGAATTTTAGCTCTAATTATTCTTATTTTGGCCGCCGGGATCGGTTTTTTCGTCTATAAATCAGGGGCTAGCCATCCCTTTCGCCTGGGCCTTGATCTCTCCGGCGGGAGCCACTTGGTTTATAAAGCCGATGTCTCGCAAGTTGTCTCCGGGCAGGTTAGCGACTCGATGGACGCGCTCCGCGACGTGATCGAGCGGCGAGTAAACCTCTTCGGAGTTTCCGAGCCAGTGGTCCAGGTGCAGGGAGGAGGATTTATTTCGCAGGGCGAGCACCAATTGATCGTTGACCTTCCCGGAGTGACCGATTTGGAGAAGGCGATCGAAATGATCGGGCAAACCCCGCTTTTGGAGTTTAAAGTTGAAGCTCCGCCCGATGCGCCGATAGAAGTCAAAGTCGGGCCGGACGGGAAAATCGATTTGGGCGAAGTGGACCTGGGGCAGCAGTTTGTCTCCACCGAACTCACCGGCCGATATTTAAAAAGAGCCAGTTTGGAATTTGACCCGAATACCCGCGAGCCGATGGTCAGCCTCCAATTTGATGATACCGGCACAGCCCTCTTTGCGAAAATTACCAAGGAAAATGTCGGGAAGATGGTGGCGATTTACCTGGATGGCGCGCCGATCTCGACGCCGGTCGTGCGCGAGGAAATCCCGAGCGGACAGGCGATTATCTCCGGCTCCTTTACTCCAACCGAAGCCAAACAATTAGTCGGCCGGCTTAATTCCGGGGCCCTGCCGGTGCCAATCACACTTTTATCCAAGCAAACAATCGGGGCAACCTTGGGCGGGAGCGCGGTCGCCGCCGGGATTAAGGCCGCGATTATCGGATTTTTGCTGGTCGCGCTCTTCCTGATCCTCCGGTATCGCTTGCCGGGATTGGTCGCGGTAGTTTCTCTTTGTATTTTTATTGCCATCATGCTTTCACTTTTTAAACTAATTCCGGTTACCCTAACGGCCGCTGGCATTGCCGGATTTATCATTTCGATGGGCATTGCCGTCGATGCCAATGTGCTTATTTTCGAGCGGGTGAAAGAAGAACTGCGCTCTGGAAAGACCATCGGCGACGCCGTTTCGGCCGGTTTTTCCCGCGCCTGGCTCGCCATCCGCGACTCGAACATTTCCAGCATTCTGGCTTCGATTATTCTTTTTTGGTTCGGGACGTCGCTTATCAAGGGGTTTGCGCTAACCCTGGGTATGGGAGTGCTCGTTTCCATGTTCTCGGCCATAACTGTTACCAGAATTTTTCTCTCCGCGATTAATTTCCTGGGCGAAGGCAGGACTGCCAGATTTTTATTCTCCAGCGGGTTGAGTAAATAACATGTTTATTATTAAACACAAAAAAATATTCATCGGCATCTCGATAACCCTGGTTCTCCTCTCGTTTGTTTTGCTTTTTACTCTGGGGCTCCGGGTCGGCATTGATTTTAAAGGAGGGGCCTTGACCGAAGTTGTCTACGAGGTCGACCGACCGGCGCAAGCTGAACTGGAAGAAGGGTTAAAGGGTTCGAGTTTTGGCTCGGTGCTTCTTCAGCCGACCGGGGAGAAGGGTTACATTGTGAAAACGCGGGACTTGACTG
>Ga0209542_10008332_pt1 | contig 19402 bp, 22 predicted proteins | sample RifCSPhighO2_01_FD_184028 | JGI IMG/M metagenome (GOLD analysis project Ga0209542, IMG submission 184028) | Soil microbial communities from Rifle, Colorado - Rifle CSP2_plank highO2_0.1 (SPAdes) (version 2) | ecosystem: Environmental > Terrestrial > Deep subsurface > Rock core/Sediment ...
TGTAGCAACAATGACCATATTCACTAAAAACGGAATATACTACACTGTGAAGTTTAGGTATGTTGATAAAAATGGCAAGCAAGCTCTGTGGAATGATTATGTGAAGTTATTGACATCCTTCAGGATAAAATAATTCTCCTTAGAGAAATCGTGTTTAAAAAATGTTGCTGTTTTGAAAAATACCCAACCTAGCTTCTCACTCGCCCTTCGGGCGAGTAAGTGTAAAGTAGGAGTTTATCTTAACGTACCAAAGACAGTAATCTCTCTTGCAGAGTCAACTTTTTGCTTATCTGTACCATCAATATTGATGGTAAAAAGATATGAAGTAACTTTGTTGGGTATCACACCCGTGGTGTAGCTTTCTTCACTATAAACTAATTTTGAATCGGATAACCAGTCCCAGTCTTTCAAACTACTGTTTTGAGCTCCAATTATGACTAATTTGGAGGATTTTGAGTTAATGTCAACGAAGTAAATTCCTTGATCTCCTCCTTCTACTGATTTACCAAGTATTTTATATGCAAGTTTTGAACCATCATTTGACCATACGGGGTGGTCGAATTGATCCATTTGACTCTGGAGTATTTTCGTTGTCTCTCCTGTAGTTAGATCAGTAATGCTAATTGTAAAAGGTGCTCCGGGAATTGGGCGACTATCAGGAACGTCCTTCCACTCAAAAGTGGTGTAAGCAACTTTTGTCCTATCTGGAGAAAAGGACAAACCCCAAAGCGTGACTTGAGGGGTCTTTGCTTTCTCAATTTTACCAGTTAAAAGATTTGCAACATATATGCCTATTGGTGTCGCTTCACTGTCGGATGTAGTCTGCATGTAAACTTTTGTTTTATCTTGCGACCAAGCAACAGGCGCTAAACGAAACCTAGAGCTAGCTTCTAAGTAATCTTTTGTCCGATCAATAACAAGCTTGTTATCAGTGCCATCTGAGTTTATTGTCCATAGTTGACCACTTTCTGTAATTAACGCGTAGGCAATTTTTTGACCATCAGCAGAAATTCTAGGGGACTCAATATATTTTTTGTCCTCAGGAGTTAGTATTTTGTGTGGTTCTGAACTTTTGTCACTAACCCATAGATATTCTTCTATTTCATTTCCATATTGATCTTTCTCAATAAAGCTTTTATAAACAAGTTTTTCGTTTTTATCAGAAACGTCGTAACTGCTAAACGGACCAACGTATATCGGTACGGAATGAATTTTTTGCTTTGTCGAACCGTTGAAATCAGATACAATAATTTCTCCAGGTCCCCTAATTTCTTCTGTAGCGGTTTTAAGGTAGGCAAACTTCCCGCTTGAGTTAATCGTTGGTGAATTATTGCTATTTGTATCTGATTGCTCTGTAGGTATGGCGCTGTCACTTCCCTGTTTACTTTTTGGTGATGAGGAAAAAATATATATACTTAAAACTATAAAGAACAAACAAGCAAACAATACAGTTGAAATCATCCAAAAGTTTACCTTTGATTTTTCAGGAGTTAGCGGCGGTTGGCTTATCGGATTTTGCCCAATTTGTTGGACATTTTGACTCTCGATATTTACTTGCTTTTCCATATGTGTCTCTAAAAAAAGTATAGCATATTTTGGACAATCAAGTATGTTAAACTGAAATGAGAAAAGTTCTTTAAAATTTTTGCGTTTTTTTCTTTTAGTCCGCCTTTGGTGGACTGTTCGAGCCGACAGTTTCGGAGGCGCGGCGGGTGGCCTGCCCGCCGAAGCAAGCGAGCCGCGAAGCGGCGAGCTAATCAAATGAAGTTCGACATTTTTTGTAAACGGCCAGCAAGACTAATTCAGGCCCTTGCAGGCAGAATTTTGTTAACTTCCAGAACCGCTCTAAGCTGTTGAAAAACAGATGGTAATAAGACATATGGTTGACGTATTAAATTCTTGGTGGTTTAACCTGATTGGGTATTTGATGTGCATAGTCGTGTTTTCGCAATACTATAAATTGGCCGTGAGAAATGCCAAACGAGATGGAGCAGCTACAATTTTGTTGCAACTTATAGCTGGAGTAAGTATATTGCTACTTGCTCCCTTCCTCTCGTTTAAGTTACCGAGCGATCCAAAAATATATTTGCTTCTGATTGCCGCCTCAATTTTTTATGCATTGAACGACAGAATGCAAACTACAGCGAGAAAAAATCTCCAAGTCTCACTTTATGTAATATTGGATAGACTATCTGCAATATTTTTGATTGTCTTTGGATTTACTATTTTCAAGAACCCATTTGTTATTGAAAAGGTTATTGGAGCAGCACTAATACTTTTAGGGAATTTTGTTGTTTTGTATAAACGGGGCAAATTTGAACTAAACAAATATGTAATTCTGTCAATTTTGGCGACACTAACATTTTCGATAGCCGTATCTATCGATATTGGTATATCAAAAAATTTTAACCTACCATTTTACATAATGCTCACATTGGTAATACCAGCAATAATGATTTCACTCGTAGAAAAGATTAATCCAAAGGAAATTTTATCTCAATATTCTCCTATAGATAAAAAATATTATTTAATCACAGGATTTTCTTGGGGGTTACTAATTTTCTTTTTACTTAGAGCTTATCAATTTGGTCAAGTAACAGTTGTCGCGTCTTTAGCGGCAACATCAGTTTTAATAAATGTGTTGGTTGCTTATATTTTTTTGAAAGAGCAAGATCATAAACTCAAAAAAATAATTGCAGCTTTGGTAACAATTTTAGGTGTTTATTTGACGGTTTTAAAATAGTTCTCAAGTTCTCTTTCTGGCAACCGCGATGAGAGAGGCTCCAAATGGAAAACGGATCAGAGAAAAAAGCTTGAGCTCAAGATAAGAAATAAGCTTAAAAAGAAAGTTCATCAAAAGAGAAATGGTCAGAGACTTGCGATATATCAATGAACGGCTGGAAGTTGAAGTGCATCTCTTACTAAGAGATTTTCGTAACCACAATTGTGCGAGATAAAGGAAAAAGCTGAAATAGCGAATATCCTCGATTTGATAACCACTTTTCTGGACCGTAGTTCGTAGGGAATTTAGACTGTAGCGCCTTTTGTGCCCTGACAGTTTATCAATAATTGACCAGAGGAGAATATCAGCCGGAACCGTGATAAATAGTAAACCGGCGTTTTTGAGACAGCGAGAACCAGCTCTAAGGAAGGTGATTTCGTCTTCGATGTGTTCGAGCACATCAAATAGTCCTACTGCGTCATAGTTTTTTAAGGTTTTGTTTTTTGTCACATCGGTACAAATAAGTTGGGCAGTGTGGACTCGTCTCCGCGCGTATTTAAGGCCTTGGGAATTAAGGTCAACTCCAGTGATATCAAAACCCAGCTTTTCTAAGTACCCTAGGACAAAACCAGTACCACAACCGATTTCCAAAAACCTGGTTTGATGGGGATGCGGAAGATATTGTTTTACCAAAGTTCCGATAACGCGGTTTTTAGCCCAAAACCAAAAATGTGTGGGTTCAGTTTCATAAAGCAGTTGATAGTCATAAGTTTCAGTTTTCATAGTTTAGTACCCGCAAGACCAAAACCACTTTTGCCATAGTCATTACCGCAATAAAGCAGATAGCGCTTATCTTTATGATTGAATACAAACGGATAAGCCATCATTTTTTTGTCCCAGCCAGATGTCGAAATCCCAATGGCGGATTTCTCATCCTGTCTTTGCCAATTGAAACCATCTACCGATTCGGCATAACCGATCCGATATCCCGGATGGTGTTCATGCTTATAACTAAACCACATTTGGTATTTATTTTTATTCCGCAGGACGCAGGGTCGGCAATGCGCAAATTCACCACGTTTAAATGAAAGCACTATCTCTCCCCTTCTTGTCCAGGTAACGCCATCTTGTGACTGGGCGTATTTGATGACGTGTTGGGTATTTTTCTTTTGGTTATTTGCTTCGAGGTTGGCACCATACCACATTTTATACTTACGATTCTCCCTGATCACAAAAGGATAAGATAAGGTAAACGGATCGACTTGATTTTGATCTAATATTGGATTTTGGTCGTGACGAATAAATTTATGTGACAGTTCGTCGTATACGGCTAAGCCAATGGTATTTTGCCAAAGTCCGGCAGGGCCCAAATTCCAGCCAAGATAATACAGCCACTTTTTTCCTTGTATATTGAGCAAACAACCTAGGGAAACACCGCTTTCATCAAAAGTGCCGAGCTTACCCGGTGAGAAAAGCGGTTTTGGGGATAAACTGCGCACTTGTTGTGGAAACTTGAGATCAATTTCAAGACTCGCGATATATGAGCGATGAGTTTTATCGCGACAGTTGAAATAAATTCGGTAAATATCAGAGGTGACGTGTTCAGCTACGGGGTTAGCAGCATGTGAGAACATCCAAGGATAGTCGCCAGATGGAGAAAAAATCCAGCCCAATTTTTTCCATGTCATAGTTTGATTTTGTCGCTTGATTTGGATAAGCGAATTGAGCGGGGCGGGACATAGACGCCTTTTTCTACTGTATTTTCCGTAATCACCGCGCCGGCTCCGACAATAGTTTGTGGGGCAATCACGATCCCATTATGAATGGTAGAGTTGACACCTAAAAAGCAATACGGCTTGACCTGACAAAAACCGGACACCACGACCTGCGAAGACACAAAACAATGATTCTCAATTTGCGTATCATGGCCAATATGGTTACCGCTCCAGAGAGTGACATCATTGCCGATTTTCACAAACGGTTGCAAAGTATTGTCTTCCAAAATAAAACAGTTGTCACCGATTTGGACATTTTTAAAAACCGTGGCCAATGAACTGATATAATTTACGAGCCGATAACCTTTGTTTTTGGCAGCCAAATATTTACGGGCGCGCAGGCGATTGAGTTGGGTGTAACTTAAGGCCACAAACATATGGTATGTTCGCGGCGGATAAAGCTTTTCCACCCTTTTAAAATCTACGACTGGCAAGCCACAAAATTGCGTATTTTTAAGATGCGCTGCGTCCACTGTAAAAGCCACGACGTGATGATTTGAATCAGAGGTAAAATAAAAATGAGCCAATCTGGCGATATCTCCGGTGCCGAAAATAACGATTTTTGACATATTTTGGTAGCTTATTTTTTCACGAGTATCGTAAATTCATATAGATCATAACCATGTAATAAGGCGACTTTTTTGGCAAATCGGGTTTTGCAGTATTTGAAAAAAAATCCGGGATCAGCATAATATAAATCTTTCCGACGCCGGCTGGGATCAGAAAAGCTAGTCAATAAATTAAAGGCAAAGCCTTTTCGGCTAGCCCGGTCCATCAGTTTAAGATTATAAAGGATGTAATCCAGCCAAGTGTCAGAAGGAACGTCCAATTTGACGTTAAACAAGCCACTGCTGACTGTATAGTCAGCCAGTTGAAGTTGGTCGCTGCAAACGAATTTACAATTTTTTGACCAAGGGAAAATGGATGTTGCAGCTTTGATCATGACTGGCGAAATGTCATAACCTATATATTGGCAGCGGTGGTGGCGTATCTGCAAGTATTTCCAGAGAGCTCCGTAGCCGCAACCCAAATCATTTAAACTAAATTTTTTAGCGTCTTTTATCAGCTCCAGAAGTATCGTGAAACGCAAATCTTGTGTTCTCCGGTCTTTCCAATCGACTCCCTGCGGTTTGGCACCGTATTTACTTAATTTTTGTGAGTAGTACTCCTCGACTTTGGTTTTAAGACGTTGGTAGTTCATCGGTGGGAATAAATTTTGCGAATGATGGTATAGGGCCTGGCCTTAGTTTGTAGAAATATTTTGGCTATGTAAATACCCACTACTCCCAAAGAAAAGATAATCAAACCTCCCAAAAACCAGATTGAAATAAAAAGAGATAGCCAACCTTCAAGGATGACACCAAAGAATAAACGTTTAATCACCACATTTCCGATCAGTAATAGGGACAGCCCTAAAATAAATAAACCTAGGCCTGCCATATAGTATAAAGGCTTAGTGCTAAAAGAAGTCAACCCGTCCAAAACGATTGCCCATTTTTTTACCCAGGTGTAAGTAGTAGCAGGTCTTCGGCTGTGTTTAATGACTTTTAGCGGATGTTGAGAAAAACCGGTGAGGACACAAAGGCCGGCAAAAACCACCTGGGTCTCCTGATGTTGGACTAAAGCGAGCACAAAATCTTTTTTCATGAGTCTTATGAGGAGTAAATTTTCGGTCAAGTCAAAATCGGAGAGCCAATTAAATATTTTATAAAACCAGACCTCTAAATATTTTTTTAAGAGGTTCCCTAGCCTTTTGTCCTGGACGCCATAAACCACATCCCAATCCGAATGGGCATGTAACTCCTGCCAAAATTTGCTGAGGAGTTCGGGGTCTTCTTCGAGATCCGAGTCAAGCAAAAATACATAGTCGCCGCGGGCGTGTCTCAAGCCAGTCATGATCGCCTTGTGATGGCCGAAATTTCGCGACAGGTCGATGATTTTGACATGTCTGTCAGTTTTAAAAAATTTATATGCAGCGGCAAATGAGCTATCTGGAGAACCGTCGTTAACGAAAAGCAGTTCATAGTCAGAAGTGATTTTTTTGGCAGTCTGAGTCACGCGTTGATAAAATTCCGCGATATATGGAGCCGAGAAGTATAGAGTCGTGACGATAGATAGTTTCATATTCGACGTGGTCTGGAGGCAGTATTGAGATATTTGCGCGCTTGAGGGCCGGTATGGAAAAGTAAATCCAAAACGCTCACTTCATGTACAAAAGGCGGATAAAGCTGATTATAGCGCGGATAGTTGGCATAATCCATCCAGGTGAGCCGGACATTGGCCTTACGAAATAGAGAAGCAGCAATATAGCTTTTGGCTTTGGGGCCGGAGATGTACTGCGTGGCCCCAGTTTGCTGACACAAAGAGATCAGGCGGGCGGTTTTTCCTGATACAAACTCGTAATCTGAGGACCAGGAAATTTTAGTTTTTATTTTCAGTAGTTTGTTAATAGCTTTAATAAATTTGAAGTTGATTTGACTTAAGTAAACCTCGCGAGAATTAAGATACAAGTCTGCAAAAATTTCCCTGAATGTGGAAAAATAAGGCGCTTTGGCATAGTGGTCTGTGAGAATTTGCCAGTGTCTTTTACCCCAATTGTGGTCGGCAATTTTTTTGTCTTTGATTTTTGTAGATCTCGGGGATTTGGTGAGCGGAATCGTCAACCAGATGCAGCCTTGGGGAGTTTTGATCAGATTGCGGTTGCGCCAGTCCCGAGCCGTATACTGCACATCATCAAACAAAATAAATTCATTAACTTTATTTATCAAGTCGAAATAACCCTTCCAGGGGATGTAATTTGACTGGACTATGGCAACAGTCTTACTTTTCATAAGCGGTTCAATCTGTGAGTTGGATAAAAGTCATGACCAAATTTACTTTGTCACGATTGATAGATTCCTGGCGTACCAAGCGCGTCCCATGTCCAAGTTTGGTTAAAACAGCTGCGGCCGCTTCATAAACATCCGTCGTCTCGGATAATATCACGATTTTAGTATCCTTCTTTAAGTTTTGCGCTTGAGCTACTTTTGGGAAGTCATCGTCGATCAACCTGTATTGCCATAAATACGTGGAGGAAATAGCAACATAGACACCTGTTTGACGTTCTCTACCGTACCAAAAAAAGGTGTCCAGTCTGGGATTGATGCTGCTGATGGTTTGGGTACTCTCATAAACAGTCAGAAAATTATTTCTCCAGTTCTGGTCTTTGGTTTGCCACAATTCTCTAAGTGAAAAGCCGCTGATAAGATTGGTTAGACTAATAAATACCAGCCAAAAAAATAGACGTTTCGAAGATGTCAGCCGCGACCAAAGCCCCATGAATCCCGCCAGTCCACTGGTAAGAATCAGAATTGGTAAGTACGGGCTAAATTGAATGTTGAGAAGAGGAAAAGCTTGGTAAATGATAAGCGTGATTATTTGCGTACTGATCGCCATCATAGTTAACCCATAAAACTGGGAATGATTTATATTGGTCGAGGCACGAAATAAAATCGTTGCCCAGGCCAAATACATGAAGGGCACAAAAAAGCTGGTGTAATAAAAGGTTTGTAGTAAAGCCATTGACTGATGTAAATCAATAATCACATACAATATAAAAACGCAGATAAACAAAACAGGAAAAAACAGCGCCGCGGATTTCTTGTTTATATCCAAGCGTTCTTTTAACAGAAACCAAATACTGGAAACAAAAGTGACCATCGGAAACATGAGCCAGCCGGCAGTCAAAAGCCAGTGGTAACCTGATTTCTGCCACGGTGAGACTTGGCCAAAATAGTTGGTGATCCAGCTTAAAGTGGTTTTGAAAAAGAAAAATGATCCGCCTAGTTTTAGGCTGATCAGACAAAGGATTAATGTCGTAGTGACACTACCAACAAATATATACTTCAGACTAATAATGACATTCCCCTTTTTGCTATGCAAATTGAGATAGAAAAAATAGATAATTAGCAAAGGGATAAATGCCACCAGAAAAATATTGGTAAAAATGATTAAGGCAAATAGTCCACCAGTTAATATTAACCAGCTCATTTGGTGATTGGAGTGGACAGCTTTAATCAAAGCCAACAGACTTAAAAATAAATAAGTAATTCCAATTCCGTCAACGTAGTCCCAGCTCACAGCCCGCAAAAACCAAATATTGCTAGCTAACAAAAGTGTGGTTAAGAGGGCTGTTGGTTTCCGAAAAACTTGCTTTAAGATCAGATATGAGGAAATAAGAGACGGAAAATAAATTAGTAGACGTAGGGTATAGTTAGCCAAAAGTGGCGGAAACAACCGATAGGCGGCAAATCCGGGCAATAACCAGCCTAACCTGGCACCGTAGTAAGTACCGGTAAACACGCGTAAATATTTAGGTAGGTTTAGAAAGTAGCCAAAGTAGAGCCACGGATCTATAAAATTGGAAGTTGGCGTAAATAGCGAGTCTTTGAAAATCAGTAGAACAGTGGTCCCAAACAATAGAATTAAGACCAAATGAAGATCGATTCGGGACTTAATTACTGATAAAAGTTTCAATCGCATTTCTAGCGACAAATTTCTCAACCCCCTCATTCGTTATCCGAATAACCATAGTATCCGCTATCGGTAAAGGTTTGTTTTTGGTTATAGCAATCAAATACCCCGTTCATATTGGTATTTTCTGGCAGTTCCATTTTGGAGAGGAGAACGTAAAAATAAACTCCACAGCCGCCATTTGCCGGATCATATTTTTGGTAGCGATAGCCGCAACCGTCTGCTGGAGCCAGATCTTTGACTACTGCCTCAAGAATTTGGTCGTCAATCAAGGGTTGCAAGAAAGACTGGCCGAGGTTACTACAATCCCATCCGTCCAGGTCGTCTTCAGTATTGTCAGGTAGATCGCCGTGTTTGATGTAGTATTGTACTAAAGCCTTATTGATTTTGACTAAATCCTCAATTCTTTTGGAATCGCGCGCCTTTTGCATTTGACCTATAGGGTTGATAGCGGCCAGCAAAGATGCAAATAATATCCCCAACATCACAATAACTACCAATAATTCCAACAAAGTGAAGCCGGATGAATTTTTGAGTGGCTTAAGGTCCATTATGACATTATAAAGAGAGCCACTTACGGAATGCAAACGTAGAGATTTATGTCTATTTATCCTCTTTCACCTGCCGCATTTTTAAAATCCGCGGGAACTTCCTGGATCCAACTGTCAGTGTAAATGTCATATGGTGATCCTTAACCTTATGTTTACGCTTGGTTTTGGGATGGGCTATTTCATTGTAATCCCACCAACGGGAGACGAAGTTGGGAATGGTAAAGGTACGGTCATTACCGGCAAAGGCAGAAAACGGGTCAGCCAGTTGTAGTGATTTTGTTTTTAGATTAACTCGCGTGATGATGCTGTAGTGACCGTCGTCCCCGTCTGAATATTTGCCGAAGTCTCCTTGCCATTCGACTCCAACCGGTTGGTGGTAGTGATTGATGATCCGGTCAAGGTCTGCCACCGTCGCATTGGCTTTGTACCAAAACCGGTATTGCGGCAGGAGTTTGGTGACAGCCAGACCCAATTCCAAAATATTCATCCCGTGCTTTTTGAGTTTCCGTCTGACTCCGGCAGCTTCCACAAACCTATCCTGGGCGATCTTAGTGCCCAAAAATCCCGCGAGCATCGAAAGAACTGCCGGACCGCAATGGTCCCAGGTTTTTTGCTTGAGGCGCGGTAGCTTCGGAAACGGTTTACTTAATGTCTTTGCCATATTTGGAGAGGAGACTGGCAAGAAGGTCCTCAAATTTCAGGCCGTGTAATGCGGCCACTTCGGTAAACGGCAACCCCAAATCCGGACCAAAAGCCGTATTGGGGTTGGAATCGGTAAAATAAGGCGTATTGGTCGTCTCATCGATACGGATATCAAATTTGGCATAGTCTTTGTGGCTCAAGCCGTTAAAGGCGCGCACTGCCAGTTTTTCAATCTTGCCGCGTAACGGTTCGTCAACCAGTTTATATCTATAAGCGTGTTCGTCATCGTAAGACTCGATGCTCGTGAAAAAATATTTGCCGTCGGGTTTTTTGCGAAACACTTTTTGGGCCATGAAGACATGGTTTTTCTGGCCGTCGTCAAAAACACAGACCGTGACTTCCGGGCCCGCGATAAACTTTTCGACGATCACAGACATCTTATAAGTGCCGATCATGTCATCGACGCGCTTTTGAGCTTCTTTGACAGTATCCTTGACTGCATGGTCGTCAATTCCGACACTGCCGCCGCTTTCGTTGAGTTTGACGATGAGTGGTACGCCCAAATCAGCCTGGATTTCAGTTCCCGCCCGGCGGATATACTGAAATGCAGGTGTGGGGATGTCATAGGCCATCAGGAGTCTCTTGGTCAAGTTGCGGTTATTTCCTATGACCAGACCTTCCATTGGCGCTCCGGTATAGGGGATATTTGAGAGTTCCAAAGCTGCCGGGACCGAGGTTTGTAGTTTGTCCTTGCCTTTGAGAGTGTCAACTAGGTTGATGACCACATCTGGTTTATCGACTAATAAATTGGTCAAAAAGTACTGGTTGCCGGGATGGCCCTTAGCCTCAAGGCCGAGCTTTTTGACAGCCTCAATGACTTCCGCGGCCCGTTTTTCAACTTCCACTTCTGCCTCGTAAGCTTCGGTCGTAGGAAACCACTCACGTTCTACATGTGAATAAGCGACCACGACCAACTTCAGCTTTTTTAGAGCGTCTTTGTCAAGCGCGAGTTCAATTTTCTCCGCTTTTGCGGGCTCGGGCTTTGGTTTACCCTCCCCTATTTGTACTATAGGCTTATCTGTTTGGGTCATAAGTTAACTTCTGATTAGGTTTATTTTATCATACTGGATGGGATTTAGGTGGAAGTAGATTTAACTAAAGTGAGGCAGGAAGTTATATCGATAGCGCATCCAAAATCCGGCCAAATAAGTCCTGCTCCACTTTGACTATTTGTTGGGTTTCGGCTGACACAAATGCCGTCTTGGAAATGGATATGGGTAAAAGTCCCAAAAGCTTTTGGTCGTCAATGGCTTTGATTTCAAACACCAGTTGATTATTTAATTCTTTCAGTTCTATTTTCTTGACATTGGGTGTGGCTATGGTGGCGCTAGTGGTGGCACTGCCTGTAGGTGAGGCTATGGGATTTATGGTTTCGATCCGGTCGGCGATGCCACTTGCGAGGAGATGGCGTACCGCCACATCGGGTAAGATGGCTACAGTCTTGGTGCCCGCTGGTGTGGTGACGATCAAAGCATTGGTCGATAGATCAATAGACAATGGAAAATGAGTTTCTGCCTCTACCTCCCCGTGTTTGATTACGAGTCGTCCGCCGGAACTTGCGATTTTGACGTCGTCGTCTTCCAGGTCTTCATTTATTTTTTCCAAAGCTTCATCTCCTTCCAGTTCTACTTCTTCGCCATCTAGTTGTTTTACGGATATTTTAAATTTATTATCTGTCATTTCCAGCTTGATTCTGACTCCATTTTCCCGAATATCAACTTTAGTTTTATTTTTTAGAGTCTTCACATCCAGTTTTTCTGATGCTTCTCCTTCCCTTTTTTCAGATTCGGTTTCTGTTTCAACTTTCACTGCCGACGCTTGGGAGGTGCTACTACCACGGCCGGATGAGTCACTCTCTCCTGAATTGCTGTTTGAAGAACTTGAGCTATTACTTCCAGAACCCGAACTACCGCTATTTGAACTACTTCCGGAATTGTCGTCGTTGTCGTCATCTTCACCAGAACTCTCCGAATCGCTGCCTTTAGCCAAGAGGTTATTGGTCGTACCCAGAACTGCCGTGTTTTGCCAATTTTGAGTCAAGGTTTTGACGGACAAAACCAAGGCAATGACTCCTAAGCCAATAAATGTATAGCGGAGGTAGAGATGAGAAGGCACGGCGCCATAATGTTTGGCAGAATGGGATCTTCCAGAAGCAGGTTTTTTGGCAGCACGTCTTTTCATGGCTATTTTAGTATGACTGATCAAATTCAGACTTGTCAAGTCGGCAAAAGATTGATTCAACGATCTAGAATAGTCTGATTGAGGCTAAACTGTTTTTCGTATTAGTTTGCGCGTAAGCTTTAAAATTTCCTGGCGATGATAGGGATCTTTCAAAATGTGAATGGCGCTTGGCAAAACCGATAAAATGATGATGACCAACACGATCGGTAGTAAGTATTTGTCAACATCAGGAATGGATTTACCCAAGAAATATCCAGCCAGATTCAAGCCGATGGCCCACAAGACTGCGCCTAAGAAGTTGAAGGTGACAAATTTTTTGTAATTCATCTCTCCTATGCCAGCCACAATCGGCGCAAAAGTGCGCACGACCGGCATAAACCGGGCAATGACGATGGTTTTCGCGCCGTATTTTTCATAAAATTCCTGGGCTTTGGCAATATTTTTTTTGTGAAACAGAAGTGAATCTTCGCGCTTGAAAAGCCGAGGACCGATGCGTTTGCCAAAGGCATAACCGACATTGTCGCCCAAAACCGCAGCGGTAAAACAAGTGACGATCAAAATAGGTAGCGATAAGATATTTTGTGAGGCCAAAAATCCGGCGGTAAAAAGGACGCTATCTCCGGGCAAAAAAAAGCCAATGAGTAGACCTGATTCGGCAAAGATGATCGCAAACAGACCTAAGTAACCAATGGTTTCAATAAAATGGGCTAAATTCATAAACAAAATCCAAGTATAACAGTAGTAATAATTCTTAGCAATTACGCATTTGATATTCTGTTAACGAACGTGTTAAAGTAATCATATGAACAAGTTGCTTTTACCTGTGATGGTGGTAATACTCCTAATAGGTGGAGTATTGGTGGTAAATCAATTCTTGAGCACTTCTTCAGGCTCGCCCGAGATAAATAATGAAGGCTCTTCGCAGGCTACTTCAACCCCAAGTGGCAATCAATCTACGGGTGATTTCGTAGGCCAAAAACTAGCTACAAATTATTATGAATTTACCCAAGCAGACTATAAACGCCTGCGAGAAGAAAATCGCCCACTGCTTCTCTATTTCTACGCCAATTGGTGTCCGACTTGTGCTGCCCAAGAACCAGTCATGGTCGAGGCCATGAATAAGGGGGTATCAAATGGCATGATAGCTCTCCGCGTCAACTACAACGATACAGCTACAGACGCTACCGAAAAAGAGTTAGCCCGAGAATTTGCCATCACCTACCAACACACATTTGTGTCTCTAGATAAGGACGGCAAGAAGCTTGATCTGGTCAACGGCCAACAATCAGAAGAAGAATTGCGAGATCTATTTGCCCAGCTTTAACTTGTTTCTATAAGGATTTTTCTTTTCCCAACTTAAGAACCAGAGAGTCCACTCCCACCCGACGAGTGGGTTAGCTAGACACCTCCGGTATTTTTAAATTATTTGAAGCTCCCAGGACCTTGCGGTCGGGGAATTTCGCGAAGGCGGATTAAAGCTTTATACCAAATTTAAATATGGTAGTTACTGTAGAAGCGCTAAGGCCAGTTAAACCTTTAGGAGTTAGAACTGAGACCGAAGGAGATACTTGGTTTGCGGTTTTAGCCGGTACTTATTCCTGACTTCGCCACGACCACTTCTTGACTAAAAATTAGCTTCAAAATTGAGGTTGATTTTACCTATTTGGGGTACGTCCTGTTTTTGTAAAATAGGGGTATGCATATAAGAAGACTTAAGAGCAGAAACGGCAATTTACAAGTTCAGGTTGTCCAGAAAATCGGCAGACAAAATAAAGTGGTTAAACATTTGGGAACGGCCGGAAATGAATTAGAAGTAAATGAGTTGGTAAATTTGGCCAAACAGTTTATCGAAAACCAAAGAATAAAGTCGGGAAAAATTTCTCTTTTTGATAACCGTTATTCTGCCTCGGAGATGGCAGAGATTTTATCAAAATTTTGTATAAGAAGAGTTTTGGATTCGGTAACTTTTAATTTCTTTTACCATTTTTATCAGGTTTTAGACTTTGACAAGATCGGTAATAAAAGTTTTGCTGATTTGGTTGTTGCCAGAATAATTTTTCCTGTAAGTAAGGCCAAAACTCGGAATTTTTTAGAGAGCAAGTTAAATAAACATTACTCATTGTCTGGTATTTATCGGCTGATGGGTGAAGTTTACAGCCTTGATTTTCAAAGCCAACTGGAGGAGAAAATGACTGCTTTTACCCTGTCATTTTCCCCAACCATTTCTGTTTTGTTTTTTGACGTCACCACTTTGTACTACGAATCTTTTGATGAGGACGATCTTAGGAAATTTGGATTCTCCAAAGATAATAAAGCTAATCAACCGCAACTTGTGGTCACCCTAACTGTCACTGCTGATGGTTTTCCACTGCACTTGAGAGTTTTTCCAGGCAATAAATTTGAGGGACATTTAATGCTGCCGTGCATTAAAGAAATAGTCAAAAAGCATAAATTAAATGATTTTGTGGTGGTGGCTGACAGTGCAATGGTCAACCACACAAATATGGAAGAACTGGAGAAAGAAAATCTTTCCTACATTGTGGGGGCAAGACTTGGGAATTTGCCAACTAAAATTTGGGAACAAATAATTACCGTTCCAAAAATAGACGGACAAACAAAACGGTTTGATTTTGGAAACAAAAGAATTCTGGTTGTTTCCTACTCCCAAAAACGAGCCAATAAAGACCGATCCGACCGGGAAAAACAACTAAAACGGGCACAATTTGCTTTAAATAATCCCTCCGTTGTTTCTAAAAGATTTAAATTTTTAAGAAAGGTCGAGAATCGTGATTTGGAATTAAACACGGAAAATGTGGTTAAATCACAGTTTCTCGAAGGTTTAAAAGGTTATCTCACCAATGCCATAAGTTTAACTGATGAAGAAATCATTGCCAAATATTCTCAGCTCTGGCAAGTAGAAAAATCTTTTAGGATCAGTAAATCTGATCTTAAAGCCCGGCCGGTTTTCCATACTGTAAAGAAAAGAATTGAAGCTCACTTGACAATTGTTTTTGCTAGTCTGGCCATTATCCGCTTAGTTGAAAAGACCACGGGCAAATCTGTTCAAAAAGTGTTGTGGCTACTGGATCAAGTTAAAGAGGTGGTGATAGAAAATATTACCAGCCGGGAACGAATTTCTAAATATAGCGAGGTGGAAAATCAGGAAACTAAAGACCTTCTCAAACTTGCAAAACTTAGTTGGGGTACGTAATTGGCGAAGTCAGGAGTGTGGTGATGCTGGGTATGGTGATCGGATCGGCAATTGGCGGCTATCTGCCGATACTTTTTGGCGCGAGTTGGTTATCTTTGTGGTCGTTACTGGGAAATGCCATCGGCGGAGTGATCGGCATTTGGGTTGGGTTTAAACTTTACAATGGCTAAGGGCTCGTTCGTCCCGATTTAATCGGGACGAATACGGCCCTTTGTGCCGCATATTTCAATATTATAGCGATCCACGTTATCGACAGATGCGGCCTAATGATTGGAAAAATCTGCGAGTTACCTAAGGACCAGTTGTTTGTGTTTGGAGAGTTTGGCATCTGACCTGTTTTTGAGGTGGAGCTGGCGTTTGTTTTCGCGCTCGGTGTTTTGTTTATCCACGATTTTCTGACATTCCGTGTCGGGACAAGCAGTTGTAGTGTAGGTGACATGCGACAGACCGATTTGGTCTTGCCAGGTTTTGACGTGAATACGGGGCTTTCCGCAGCGGACACACAGGTTTTCAAAAGGTTTTTGCATAACTTTTTCCGCCCGTTTTCACCAGGTCGTGATTGAATAAATAAATCTGCTTAAATTGAGAAGTCGTCTACTAAAACCTTAAAAGATACTGAAGTAAAAATAGAGTATCTTTATCAACAAAAGCTTGAAAAAACCAAATCTTATTTAAACAGATCTATTGATTCAATCTGTACCAAGTATTTTACCACACATCTACCCAAAAGTCAATGTATACTATAGGACTAGTTATAACTGCTGTTCTTGAAATTTTCCGCTTTGAGAGTAGTCGGGATGAGAAGATTATGAAAAACTGAAGTTATCCCCTATTTCTTTCGCAACCAATACTTCTTGAGGGAAATTGTATCAATACAACACCTGTTTCCCGATCAGTCATAAAATTAACTTTAGCTCCTGGCTCTAATCTACGAAGCAAAACATCATCTGCCAGAACAGCATAAGTTTCATGATGAAACTTTATACCATAAGTGGTATTTCCGTTAGAATCTTTACCTGTCGAAACAATCTTGCCTTGCATAAATTTACAAAGTTTTCTATATATGCTTATCCAAGTAACTTGCATCTAACTTTTTGCATCAACTAGATCAAAAATTATAAGTGAGCTTGAATCAGCTGGGTATAATTGTCTATCTCCAAGGCTCTTCTGGATAACCACCTAAATTAAGCTTTTTTTGTGCAACTGTTTTTATGGCGGTAATCAAAGCGCTTTCAGTAAGTCCCCGAGCACTCGTTTGAGCGGAATACGTTTCTAAATGCGGTCGGTAAAATGTGCTGTTAAGCGTTCCTTCACGCTTAACTTCGTATATATGTCTATTAGAGTTTTCCGCTTCGACAAGCGTAACGTAAAGATATTGCCCAAAGTCAAAAGTCGGATCACCAGCACACACTTGTATTTCCTTGCCTAACCTAAGGGACCATCTTTATGCCATACCCAATTTTGAAGCCGACCGTAATATGCATACCTTGAATAGGTTTACCTGAAACTGCTTCATAAAAAATTGCGAGTACACCTCTCACGACTGGATCATATTTTTCATAAAAAGCGTCTAATTTTTTTCTTCTGCTTCAACGATAGCTCGTTGTCGGGAAAGATTGTCAAACAGATTTGGCATGAAGTCATTATATCAGACAATATCAAATCTATGTTGGGTTAAAAATGAGTTTTTGTGTTTTTAACCCGACGGGTTAAATAGCTTTCCCGCCTTCGCTGCCAACTTCGACCGGGCAGGTCGGCTCGAGTATTGTACCCTCCCCTGACTTTGGCTTAGGAGGACGACTTCGCCTCCGTAAAACATCGGTTTGGACGATTCTCTCTCAAAAAAAATGCAAATGCCTAAAGTCACCGGGACAAAATCTTACGCCACGTCTATGGTTCCGGCCACTGTCCAATTTTGCTCAAAATTTATAGCAAATAACTATTGCGTATGCTAGACTAAACAAGTGAATATAAAAAAAATTATCATAACGGCAGTATTTTCCGTTATCGCTTTTCTACTCATTTTTCCTCTATCGCTTGTTTTATTGTTATTACCATTTTTTGCAAATAACGATATATTGCTTTCTTTTTTAGCAGGATATTTAGCAATATTTATTATTTGTCTCACTTTATTTGTAATTCTAAAGCTAGCGCTAAAGCAAATCAGATATGCATTTTTGGGAGTCGGGTTATTTTTCGCAATCATCGCGATTTTCTATGGTATTGGTCGTGCCCGTCAAATCAATACAGTTAATAAGGTCATCGCAGAATTAAATGTTAAGGAATCTGTGGCCAAACAAGCTGTAATTGAAATTACAGATTTTCAGGATTATCCTACTTTCGATTCAAAAGGAGTATTGACAAAGATCAATTTCAAAATTACTTTCACCTCCAACACCACAGCTGATATGGGCATTTATCCTGGAATTAGCCTGCTCGCGAATCATTATACATCTGGTCAAGAATTTAGATTTTCACTCGACGCTGATAATGCCAAGTATGGAGATATCAATCGTGACAAGCACGGCGCAAATACAGTGTTTGCTGGAAGGAATGAAGTTGAGTTCGGTGTAAGTAATTTCATGGCCAAAATTGGTCAATATACCGTAGGTAATAATGGAAGATTTGAAGTTAAAACAGGATTCCAGATCAATCACAGTGATCCATATGGGTTTGGTCAAGGCAATGCGACTTCTATCGACAACGTGGTCGACAAAACAGGCAAAGTCACAGTAGACACTAGTGTAAACAAATTGGGCAACGTCTATCTAACCCGGTACTACAAAATAAGGTAGCCTAGTAACCTGTAGCTTTCAACCCGACGGGTTAAATAGCTTTAAACCTACTCTTTGAGAATTTTTTGCGCACAAGGGATTTTATTAACTGCTAATTAAAATTGTCTTTATCCATTCTTCCACTGGAATTGTCGGGTCATAAACTATGACGTCTTCTTCATCTACTGGTTTCTCAAACTCTTGCACATACCCAGAAAATTCACTATCCCGAGTATCGTAGCGTAGTTGGTGGCGCCGATTTTCTTTTTGCCGCTTTTTGGCGATTTCTTCTGGTACTTTAAGATAAATCACTTTGGTCGTAAATCCTGCCTTCGTGGCTACTGCCCGCGCTCGATCCCGCCACTGACGTGTCACCCAGGCAGTTTCATTGGCTACATTTTTTCCTGATTTAAGCGCCACTAGAAGTCGTTGGTCAGCTTCTGCAAATATAGTTGGCCAAGCAGCGTCCGGCACATCATCGTCACTTACTCCACCATACCCTTTGTCAGCTTTGATGTCATCCAAATTGATGTGCACCCAGCCCAACTGTTTTTCCAAGGCTTTTCCCAACGTAGTTTTTCCGGAAAAAGGAAGGCCACAAAGTAGGTATTGAACAGCTTTGTTCATTTGCAATCAAACTTATTAGTACAACAAATTTATCGGAGTTAATAGTTGTTATATCTTTCTAGAAATTAACTGACGAAGTTAGAATCTTTTATAACATTAATTTTAAGGAAGCTATACTTTTAACCGGAGGGTAACCCACGTTTTCTCATTAAGTCATCTTTTAAAAATAATTTATATGCCCTTCGAATCTTATTACCATCTTGTGCACTGATAGGAACAAGCTGCCAATTGCCTGAACCATATACCCCTCTTACTCCAGTTTGCAACTTCGTAATTTGACTTTAGTCTGTTAAGTATGGTCTCATAGTATTAATGCCCAGCATCTTAACAGACGAACAGGTCATAAT
>Ga0209542_10008335_pt1 | contig 19395 bp, 19 predicted proteins | sample RifCSPhighO2_01_FD_184028 | JGI IMG/M metagenome (GOLD analysis project Ga0209542, IMG submission 184028) | Soil microbial communities from Rifle, Colorado - Rifle CSP2_plank highO2_0.1 (SPAdes) (version 2) | ecosystem: Environmental > Terrestrial > Deep subsurface > Rock core/Sediment ...
GCGGGCGAGGCGCGCGCCCCTATCATCGTGTGGGCGCGCGCCTTTGAGAGCGCCCCGCAGACCTACACCGCGGCCGCCTATATACAAAACAACAACCCGGGCGCGGGCGCGCGCCAAGTCAGCTACAGCTTCCAGATGTTTGATGCCGACAATGCGCTCGTTGTGGAGCGCGGCGGCACCGTCGACCTGCCGCCGGTACCCACTATCCCCATTATCGAGACCGGCATCAATGTCGGCTACCGCAGCGTAGCGCGCACCCTATTTGCCTTCTCGACCGAGCCCACGTGGGTTAGGGCAGGGGATTTGCCGGCACTCGTGCTCTCCAATCAGGCGCTTGCCCAAGACGGCTCGCGCCTTTCGGCACAGCTCCGCAACAACTCGTTTGTCGCAGTGCGAGCCACGGTAGCCGCCGTGCTGTTTGATAAGGACGACGTTGCGCGCGCCGCCTCCAAAAGCACCGTAACCGTGCCCGCGCGCGGCGAGGTGCCGCTTGCCCTTACCTGGGCTGCAAAACCAGCAAGCCCGATAATCCGCGCAGAGATAACCATACTGCCCCTGCCGTAAGCGCAAACCCCCGAGTTCGGGTACCATAAGGCCATGCCTATGCCCACTCTTCTGAGCGACAAGCGCTCTTCCGACTGGATTGCCTTCGGCGCCGCCGTAGCGCTCTCGCTTTTGGGTCTTTTGACGATGAACTCCTTTCAGCCGGGAGACCAGTTCTTTATCCGGCAGGGTATTTGGATAGCTATCAGCATAACGGTCTACTTTGCCGCCTCCAGGGTCGACTGGCGGTTTTTGCGCCGCGGCTCGTTCTCTGTATGGGCATATGCTGCGCTCATCGTGCCCCTCGTCCTGCTGCTTGTCTTGGGTACGGCGGTCAAGGGCGCCAAGAGCTGGCTCTCGTTTGGCAGCTTGGGCATCCAGCCCATCGAGCTCGCCAAGCTCGCGCTTATTGTGGCACTTGCCAAGTACTTCTCGCGCCGGCATATAGAGATAAAGAACATCCGCCACATACTCGTCTCGGGCGTCTATGCGGCCATAGTATTCGTACTGGTGGCACTCCAGCCCGACCTGGGCGGCGCCATCATCATCGGAGCTATCTGGTTTGGCATGGTGCTAGTCTCGGGCATCTCGCGCAAGCATTTGTTGCTGGTGTTTGGCGGGGCGCTTATCGCCTTCGGGGCGCTATGGTTTGGGGGGCTGCAGGACTATCAAAAGACCCGGATACTCACCTTTATCCACCCGCTGGCCGACATCCAAGGCGCCGGGTACAATGCCTACCAGTCCACCGTAGCGGTGGGCTCCGGCGAGCTCTTTGGCAAGGGTATCGGCTACGGCACGCAGAGCAAGCTGCAGTTTTTGCCCGAGTATCAGACCGACTTTATCTTTGCCGCTTACGCAGAGGAGTGGGGGTTTGTAGGCATACTTATCGCGTTTAGCCTCTTTGGAGTTATCTTTTGGCGGATACTGCAAGTGGCGAGCCGCGGGGCCAGCAACTTCGAGACGTTATTTGCGCTCGGCATCTTGTGCTATTTTGGCGCGCACTTCTTTCTCCATGTGGGCATCAACATGGGGCTCTTGCCGGTTACGGGCACCACCATACCCTTTATGAGCTACGGCGGCTCGCACTTGGTGGTCGAGTTTTTGGCGCTGGGCATGCTCGCGGGGATGAACCGCTACAGCCGCGCGACGCACCGCGACATGCTCCATCGCGAGCTCGAGTCGGGCTACGACCTTTAGTAGAGTGCCGCGGTCCTCTGCACCATAGCGTCCAGGCTAAACTCGCTCATGTCTTGTGCGTCGAGTATCTCGCCCACGCCGCCGACGCGGCTTGCTTCAATCGGCAGGCCTGCAGCCCGGGCCTCCAGGAGCACATAGGGGAGGCCCTCTTTGAGCGAGGGCAGGGCAAAGACATCAAACCCCCTGAACGCCTCGGCGGCCGGCATAAAGCCAAAGAGCCTTACCCGCTCCTCCAGCTTGTACTCTTTAATTTTTGACTCAAGTTCGTGGCGCAGCTCGCCCTCGCCGACGATCGCAACATGCATCTGGGGATTTTTGCGGGCCTGCTCTATGAGCGCTTGCTGATTTTTGTTCTTATTTAATTCGCCTATGGTGCCCATAATTTTTGCACCAGCGGGGAAGGCGCTTCGTATACTATCGCCCGAGCCAAGCGCTAAGGGGCCAATGCCATTATACAAGCGCACTACTTTGCGCGCGACAAAGGGCATGGCGCGGGCCTGCTGTGCGTCAAAGTCCGATATGCAGATTACTTTGTGCGAGAGGAGCGCGGTAAGCCACGAGGCAAGCCATATGAACGCGCGAGTTATGCCCGCGCGCGCCTCCAAAAATGGCCACCCATGCACGGTAAAAACTATCCTCTGTATTCCGGCGAGCCACGCCGCCGCCGCACCCATGCCGCCGGCCTTGCTGGAGTTAAGGTGCACGACATCGGGGCCCGAATCGAGCATGAGCCAGTACAGCTCGAAAAAGCTCTTGATGTCGGCCCACAAAGACACGTCGCGCTGCAGCGATGCTATTGGGCGCGTCGCGATACCCGCCTCTTGTAGGCGCCGGGCCAAGAGCCCCGGCTGGCCAAATGCGACCACAACCTCAAACTGGTCATGAGGCAGGTGGGTGGCAAGGTCGTATACATAGCGCTGGGCCCCGCCCCAATTTGATTTTGTAATAATGTATAGGATTTTCTTCATGTGCTGTGAGTGACTTTCTTTTTGCCCATTTCGTTGTATAATAGCACAGCTTATGACTTCCGTATTCCGCCCCCGGACGCTCGCGCTATTTTTGGGCGATGTATTCTTTTTTGGCGTTGCGCTCTATATAGCACTGTATCTGCGCGTCCTCGAGCCGGTCAAAAACGATCTCTTTTGGGCGCACCTCTACCCGTTCTCCCTGCTCTTTGTGGCGTGGGTACTGGTCTACTTTATCGCCGGGCTCTACGAGTCGCGGTCTATACTGCTTGCGCGCCGGGCGCTGTCGGCGACGCTCTTGGTGGCCCAGAGCTTTAATATGGTCATTGCGGCGCTCTTCTTCTTTTTTGTGCCGCTGTTCGGCATCGCGCCTAAGACCCTGCTTGTCATCTACCTTGTCATCTCGTTCCTCCTTATACTCTATTGGCGCGTCGTGCTCTTTCCGTGGCTTGGGCTCATGCGGACGGAGCATGCGATAGTGGTGGGAGAAGGAAAGGAGATAGAAAGCATCGCAATAGCCATGAACGCCGCGCACCGCGCTCCGGTGCGCGTCGCCGAGGTAGTGCCGGCCTCGGCGCCCAACCTGTCCCAAGAGATAGTTGCGGCCATGCAGCGCAGCCACTCGCGCGTCGTAGTGGCCGACTTTGCCGACCCCAGGGTCTCAGCCGCCTTCCCCCAGGTGTATAACCTCATCAGCCTGGGGGTACGTTTCTTTGACGCGATACCGGTCTACGAGGAGCTCTTTGGCCGCATACCTTTGGCGGTCCTCGACGAGCGCTGGCTGGCGCGCAATATCAGCCTCTACTCGCACACCTACTACGACACGCTCAAGCGCGCGTTTGATATAGTTGTCGCTATCCCGGCGCTTATACTTTCGCTTGTCTTCTACCCGTTCATTATCCTCGCTATCAAGCTGCAAGACGGGGGAGCGGCCATAATCTCGATGCCGCGCGTGGGCGAGGCGGGCCGCGTATTCAGCTTCTATAAGTTCCGCAGCATGTCAGGCAACGATGGCGGCAACTATGGCGAGGCAGGAGAGAGCAGGCTTGTAGTGACACCGGTGGGCCGCGTGCTGCGCGCCTCGAGGCTCGATGAGCTGCCCCAGCTCTACAACCTCCTGCGCGGCGACTTGTCGCTCATCGGCCCGCGCCCGGAGGTACCGACGCTCGTACAGCTGTACGAGGAAGAGATCCCGTACTATGGCGTGCGGCACCTTATAAAGCCCGGCATTTCGGGCTGGGCACAGCTCTACCACCATGCCGACCCGCACCACAAGGCGGCGGTCATGGACACGCGCGACAAGCTTAGCTACGACCTGTATTACCTCAAGCACCGCTCACTTTTGCTCGACATTACCATTGCGGTAAAGACCATCCGCCGCCTGCTTGTCCGCGGCAATGCGTAACCCTGGCCCCTGAGGTATAGTTTAAAGATTATGGCCAAGGCAGTAGTAACCGGAGGTGCTGGGTTTATCGGGACGCACATCGTGCAGGCGCTCAAAGACAAGGGCTTTGAGGTTGTAATCGTTGATATCAAGACTGGCGGCGATATCCGCAAGCCCGCCGATTTGGCCGCCGCGTTTGCGGGCGCAGACTACATATTCCATACCGCGGCGCTGCCGCGTGTGCAGTACTCTATCGAGCAGCCGCTCGAGACGCACGACACCAACATTACCGGCACCCTTAATGTGCTTGTCGCCGCACGCGATGCGGGCGTTAAAAAAGTCGTCTACTCGGCCTCTTCGTCTGCCTATGGCGACCAGTCCACGATGCCCCTGGTAGAGTCTATGTCGCCCAACCCCTTAAGCCCCTACGGCTTGCAAAAGCATGTGGGCGAACTGTACTGCAAGATTTTTTCAGAGGTGTATGGCTTGCCCGCCGTATCTTTGCGCTACTTTAATGTCTATGGCCCGGGCTTTGATCCGGAAGGCGCTTATGCACTTGTTATCGGCAAGTTTCTTAAGCAGCGCAGCGAGGGTGCCCCTATGACCATAACAGGCGACGGCACGCAGACCCGCGACTTTACCCATGTACGTGACGTGGTGCGCGCCAACCTTTTGGCGGCTGAGTCCGACAAGGTAGGCTGCGGCGAGGTCATAAACATCGGCGCGGGCAATAATTTTTCGGTCAATCGCATAGCCGAGCTTATTGGCGGCCCTGTCGAGCATATTGAGCCAAGGCTCGAGCCGCGCGACTCTTTGGCTGACAATCGCAAGGCAAAAGAATTGCTTGGCTGGCAGCCGACCATACGCTTGGAGGACGGCATCGCCGAGCTCAAAAAACTCTTCGGTCTGCTAGACTAGGGCGGTGATACTGGACGGCAAACAACTGGCAGAGGATATCTTGTCGCAGATAGGGGATACTTTGCGCGGCAGAAAGCTGGGGATAGTTGTTAATGCGGGCGACCCGGCAACCGAGAGCTTTGTCAAAATTAAGGCCAAGATCGCCGGGCGCCTGGGCGTCGAGGTTGTGCGCGGAGAGCTGGATGACCTGCTGAAAACCTGCGACGGCGTGCTGGTGCAGCTGCCGCACCCCAATGCAGGGCCGCTCGTAGCGCAGATCCCCAGTGACAAGGACGTTGACGCGCTGGGGCCGGCGCCAAAAGTCTTGGCCCCGGTTGCCGGTGCCGTAAAGGAAATTTTGAGCCGGTCCGGCGTCGCCACCGGACAAAGGGCGGTGGTGGTGGGCGAGGGGAGGCTGGTAGGCAGGCCGGTTGCGCAGATGCTGCGCCAAGAGGGCTACGACGTTTCGGTCGTGAGCCTAGAGCAAGGCAACCTGTCGCAATTAAAAGATGCCGACATTGTAGTCTGCGGCGCTGGCAGTCCGCATTTGGTAAGACCCGACATGCTCAAGCAGGGTGTCGTGCTGATAGACGCCGGTACCTCAGAGCAAGCAGGCAAAGTAGTGGGCGACGCAGACCCTGCCTGCGCCGAGGTAGCGTCCGTATTTACCCCCGTCCCCGGCGGCGTCGGACCAATAGCCGTCGCGATGCTCTTCAAAAGCCTGCTCACTTTGAGCTCTACAAAAAAATAGAAAAGCGCATTATTTCGACTATCGTCCGAATTATACGCATAGGACAAATACTATGGCATGATTTTATAATTTTTACAACCCCTGTAAAAATAGTCCCGTTTCTGCTATCCTCAGGCACATGTTCGCCATACGGTACTGGTCGGTGGTCATCCTTATTGCCGCTGCGGCGGTCGGCTTTTTTGTATACACCACTACCGGTACTGCCGGCCGCTTTGACTTTAAGCTCGGGCTCGACCTGTCGGGCGGCAGCCACCTGGTCTACAACGCCGACACCTCCAAGATTGCCGCGGCCGACGTCGCGGACTCGCTCGCGAGCTTGCGCGAGGTGGTCGAGCGCCGCGTCAACGCCTTTGGCGTGGGCGAGCCCCTCGTGCAGACCGAGCAGGGCGGGGCATTGGGCACCGGCGCTTACCGCCTGGTAGTCGAGCTCCCGGGCATTACGGATGTTAACGAGGCGGTGCGGCTTATCGGCGAGACGCCGGTCTTGGAGTTTAAGCTGGTTAGACAAGGTGTTGCCCCCGAGGTCTACAACGAGGCAAGCTCTACCAATGCCGCAGTATTTTTGGACACGGGGCTTACGGGCAAGTACCTGAGCCGCGCGTCGTTGCAGTTTGGCAACGGCCAGGGCGCCTTGGCGACCGCCCCGGTCATCCGCATCGATTTTAATGCCGATGGCGCCAAGCTCTTTGGCGACCTTACGACCGCCAACGTGGGCCACCAGCTCGCAATATTCCTCGACGGCAAGCTGCTGTCCGCCCCGACCATACAGACGGCCATTACCGATGGTGTCGCAATAGTCTCGGGCAACTTTACCGCCGAGTCCGCCAAAGAGATGGTCCGCAACCTAAACCTGGGCGCACTGCCGGTGCCTATTGCCCTAGCCTCGACCGAAACTATCGGCGCCACCTTGGGCGACGAGGCCCTGCACGCGGGGCTTGTTGCAGGCATCCTGGGCTTTGTGCTTTTATCGCTGTTTATGATTCTTTGGTACCGCCTGCCGGGCGTGGTGGCTGTGGTATCGCTCTTTATATATATGCTCATCATGCTCGCGCTCTTTAAGCTCATACCGGTGGTGCTTACCGCCGCAGGCATCGCCGGCTTTATACTCTCGGTGGGCTTGGCCGTGGACGCCAACGTGCTTATTGCCGAGCGCATCAAAGAGGAGTTGGCCGCAGGCAAGCGCTCGGAGGCCGCCATCCGCGAGGGCTTTGCCCGCGCCTGGCTCGCCATCCGCGACTCCAACATCGCCCACATCATTGCGGGCGTCATACTCTTTTGGTTCGGGACGTCGCTCATTAAGGGCTTTGCCTTGGTGTTCGGCTTGGGCGTTATTGTCTCGATGCTCTCGGCCATTACCATATCGCGCACCTTCCTCTTGGCGCTCGGCATACAGACCGACAAGCCGCTAGGGCGCTTCCTGATGCGCTCGGGCCTGATAAAATAACTACCCCCTACAACCTACTCCCTATAACCTTTCTTTATGAGCATCACTAAAAATTTCAAATACTTCTTTATACTGCCGCTGGCGCTGACCGTACTTTCCTTGGCGGCGATATTTATGTGGGGGCTCAAGCCCGGCATCGACTTGGCCGGCGGCTCCTTGCTGCAGGTTGCCTATCCTGCGGGGCGTCCCCCGGTGGAGATGGTGCGCGACGCGGTGGGCAATAACAAGCTGGGGCTCGGCGAGGTGCGCGTCCAGCCGAGCGGGGAGTTCGGCTACCTATTGCGCCAGCGCGACCTTAGCATTGAGGAGAAAAATACTTTGCTCCAACCCTTACGTAACATGGGCGAGATGGAGGAAGTGCAGTACACCTCGATAGGCCCGAGCCTGGGCGCCGAGCTTATGCGCAAGGCGTGGATAGCCATTGCCTTGGTTGTCTTGTGCATCATCGCGTTTATCGCCTTTGCCTTCCGTGGCGTGTCTAAGCCGGTGCAGTCATGGAAGTACGGCATCGTTGCCATTATCACGCTGCTGCACGATATTACCCTCCCGGTGGGCCTCTTTGCTCTTTTGGGGTACACCCACGGCGCCGAGGTAGACGCGCTCTTTATCGTGGCGCTCCTTACTATCCTCGGTATCTCCATTAACGACACCATCGTGGTCTTTGACCGCATCCGCGAGAACTTGCGGCTTAATGCCGAGCACAACAAGCGCGAGGAGTTTGAGTCGGTTGTAGGCCGCTCTATCTCGCAGACTATCTCGCGCTCCATCAATACCTCGCTCACGGTTATTATCGTGCTTGCCGCGCTCTACTTTGTCGGGCCCCTGGCGACGCAAAACTTTGCCCTGACCCTCATTGTGGGTATGGTAGCGGGCACCTACTCGTCGATATTCCTCGCCTCGCCGCTTTTGGTGCTGTGGGAGCGCTGGAGCGCCAAGCAAGTTTGATAGTACTCCTTTTTGGGAGTACAATTAAAGCGCTAATGTAGCCGTGGCAAAATGCGTCGTCATGCGTCGTCGCCCACATGCTCGGCCGCGACTGTCTTGTCGTAGACGGGACCACGCGCGCGTCCGTGGCGAAGAACAATGTGCGGCCTGTTGTCCATACTATGGCCGTCATCGCAGAGGGCAATAGGTGGCGCGTGCTAGACAACCAGCACATCGTCCCGCGGTACTTTATCCCACCGACAAGGAGGTAGCGAACTTCCGCGGAAAGTCGGAGTTCTGTGCCTACTGGTCCTACAAAGAATGAGGCCCGCGCCGCAGTGCGCGGGCCCCTTTTTTATGTACAATAGGCCAATGATCATCGGGATTACCGGCACTAACGGGGCGGGCAAGGGCCAAGCAAGGAAAGACGGAGGAAATGCGGTCATAGAGTCTGTCCGCTCCATTGGCGAGGCAGAGTATCTTAAAAGCCACGAGGCGCTTTTGTGGGCTGTCGACGCAGTTATGCCGGTGCGCTATGAGCGCGTACTCGGGCGAATGTCCGAGACGGATCGCATCACGTATGATCAGTTTGTGGCCGACGAAGCTGCGGAGATAGCCAATACCGACACTGCCAAGCCGAACCTCCGGGCGGTTATAGGGTTTTCTGATACGGTCCTTACTAACAACGGCACCCAAGACGGGCTCTACGCCCAGGTAGAGGCGGCACTCGCAAAAGCAGCTGCGTAACGTCCAATATCCGGAGGTTTTGCCCCTGGGTACTGGGAAAAGTAGGGGTACAATTAAGGGATGCTTATAGGCATTACCGGTACCATTGGGGCGGGCAAGGGTACTATTGCGCAATACCTCAATCGGCACCATAAATTTACCTACTTTTCGGTACGTAATTTTTTTGCCCAGGAACTCATACGGCAAGGCAAGGCAAGCAGCCGCGACGATGTGGCCAAGGTTGCCGCAGAACTCAAGGCCGCGCACGGCCCGACGTATGCGCTCGAACAGCTCTTGTCTTCGCCACACGGCACTGATGCAGTCATCGAGTCTATACGTACCCCCCAAGAGGTTGCCTTTCTTAAGGCAAAGGGGGGCATATTGTGGGCGGCGGACGCCAACGTGGAAACGAGGTATCAGCGCACACTCAAGCGGGACGCGTCGATTGACGCTGTGACGCGCGAGCAGTTTATGGCAAAAGACGCAGCCGAGGCGGCGCTCAAAGAGGTTATGGCCCAGGCAGACGTGCTTATTATGTGCGACGGCACGCTCGACGAGTTGTACCAGCGGATCGAGGCGGCTCTGGATAAAACTGGGGATAAGCTGTTGAAAAATAGGGGATAACAACTATACTACCAATATTCGGAGGTTTCGCCTCCGGAGTTATGGCAACACGAACTCCTATCATAGTAGACGAATGGTACCACTGCTTCAATCGCGGTGTAGACAAGCGGCGTGTTTTCGTATCCTCCGAGGACTATGAGCGTTTCCTTGCACTTTTATATATTTGTAACGGCACACATAATATACGGCTTTCAGAGAGATATAGTTCCAAGCTCCTCGATGTACTCGCGGACAAAACGCTCGATCGTGGTGAGACGCTAGTTGAGCTTGGTGCCTACGCGCTCATGCCGAATCATATTCACTTGCTGTGCAAAGAAATCCACAAAGGCGGTATCGCTGTATTCATGCAAAAAGTACTGACCGGATATACGATGTATTTCAATAAGAAGTACAAAAGAACAGGACCACTACTATCGGGCGTATTTAAGTCCCGCCATGTAGACGAAGATAGATATTTTAAGCAAGTCGTGTCCTATATTCTCCTTAATCCTGCTGAACTCTATGAACCTGGATGGAAAGAGGGGAAGGGAGATATTATCAAGCTCAAGAAAAAACTACTTAATTATAAGTATGCAAGCCTAGCGGATTTCATGGGCAATGATCGTCCAGAGGGTAAAATAGTATCCGATTTGTCGGACTATTATGATAACAAGCCATCTTTGGCGCAGCTCATTCGGGATGCTCATGAGTATTACGAGTCTCGTGCCGCTGAAACTCCTACTCCTAAGGTTTCGCCTTAGGATATTAAGCTGTTGAAAAACAGGGGAATAAGAAAGACCCGCCGGTTTTTTGCCGGCAGGCCTGGAGTCGAATAATTATCCTTTGATGACCAATTCCTTGAGCTGCGCTTCAGTTATCTTTCCCTCAAGAAATAAAAGCAGATCAATAATGGTCACTTTGTGAGAATTTGGCCACGAGGGTTCGGTGGTGCCTGTGTAATAGTCACGGGTTGCTCCGCCGTCATCAATCCGCGTGCTGTAGCCGGCGGTGTCAGATCGCGAATAACCCCACTTCAAGCACCCACTTCGAAGGCCGTCCTTGACGATTAACTTGTCGTCTTTCCACCAATAGTGGTAAAAGACTGCCGACAGTGGAGTACGAGTGGGCGGATACACACAATCGAATACGAGTGTTCCCGTCTCGTATTGAACAGGGTGGAATCCGAAGATAGGCATGGTAGAACCGACCTCAGGAAACATGCCTTTTTCCGTGTCTCCGGTAGCCCCGATGAATACAGGAACATCGAAGCGGATCTGTCCGACTCTTCCGCTCTCGCTGACCTTAATAGTTGCTGTCACAAGAACCTCCTCTGGCATCGCCAGTAGTTGGACCCCTGCCCTCGGCAGCGGCCGCCGGTCATCGACTCGGCGGTGCTATAAAACCATATGTAAAGTTAAAATACCAGCCCCAAAACCTCTTATTTTTAGGCCCAACTGTTCATTTGACATCCATAGAGGAGGGTATATACTGGCTATCTCACTGCCGCTCGGCGGCTTTTCTGTTGAGAAAGGGGCAGTGCGGACCTTGAAAATTAAACAAAAACCTTTAGGGCCACTAGGGCACTTAGAGGAAGTTCATAAGATCACCACCGATCTTAAATGCATGGCAGATGTACAAGCGTCTGTTATGTAGCAAGTAAATCAAGGGAATGACGCTCAGCATTAGGAGTGCTGGGAACTTTTCTCTTGTTCCGTTCAACCCCACGTCGCTCCGAAAGGAGCTATGCGGGGTAATCGAGTCTAGTGGAATTGCGCCATGCGCGTAGTTCTTATAATCAGAGTTTGATCCTAGCTCAGGATGAATGCTAGCGGCGTGGATAAGGCATGCAAGTCGAGTGGGTTTAGACCCACGGCAAACGAGGTAGTAATACACAGGTACGCACCGAAAAGCCGGGGATATACTGTCGAAAGGCGGCGCAATACCCGATGGTCCCTCCGGGGTAAAGGAGTCTATTTATTTAGACTTGCACTTTTTGAGCGGCCTGTGCCGCATCAGCTAGTTGGTAAGGTAATGGCTTACCAAGGCTACGACGCGTAGGGGAGCTGAGAGGCTGACCCCCACCGATGGAACTGAGACACGGTCCATACACCTACGGGTGGCTGCAGTCGAGAATATTTGGCAATGGGCGCAAGCCTGACCATGCGACGCCGCGTGGTTGATGAAGTCCTTCGGGACGTAAAGACCTTTTATGAGGGAGGAAGTAATTGACGTTACCTCATGAATAAGGGGCTCCTAACTCTGTGCCAGCAGGAGCGGTAATACAGAGGCCCCAAGCATTATCCGGAATCACTGGGCGTAAAGGGTGTGCAGGCGGTTTTATTAGTCTTTCGTGAAAGCTCTCGGACTCAATCCGGGAAACGCGGGGGAAACGGTACAACTCAGAGGACGCGAGAGGTAGAGGGAACTCATGGTGTAGGGGTGAAATCCGTTGATATCATGGGGAACACCAAATGCGAAGGCACTCTACTGGCGCGCTCCTGACGCTGAGACACGAAAGCGTGGGAATCGAATGGGATTAGATACCCCAGTAGTCCACGCCCTAAACGATCACAACTGGCTTTAAGGAGTATCGACCCTCTTTGAGGCGAAGCTAACGCGTTAAGTTGTGCGCCTGGGTAGTACGATCGCAAGATTAAAACTCAAAGGAATAGACGGGGACTTGCACAAGCGGTGGATCATGCGGCTCAATTCGATGATAAACGAAAAACCTCACCAGGGTTTGAAACCCAGACGACCGGTTGGGAAACCAACTTTTCGCAAGACGGCTGGGCAGGTGATGCATGGTCGTCGTCAGTTCGTGGCTTGAGTTGTTCCCTTCAGTGGGGTAACGAACGCAACCCGCGTTGCCTGTTTTACAAGTCAGGCGAGACTGCCCCCTCACGGGGGAGGAAGGTGCGGATGACGCCAGATCAGCATGTCCCTCTGATATCCTGGGCTGCACGCATGATACAATGGCATAGACAACGGGTCGCAACGGGGTAACCCTGAGCTAATCCTTAGAAACTATGCCCCAGTTCGGATTGGGGTCTGCAACTCGACCCCATGAAGCCGGAATCGCTAGTAATCGCGGGTCAGCCATACCGCGGTGAATACGTTCTCAAGTCTTGTACTCACAATAAACGCGCACAGCAGCGCGCATATCTAAGTGGTTCAAATCCATTCCTCCGACTCGTAATCGGAGCGTAGCAGAAGGGCAGGCACATCCCAGCGATGGGTGCGCCGGAGGGCCCGGACGCAAAAAGCAGCCCTGGCACAAAAAAGAGCGGTTCGACCTATCAGTGGGCGGTGAGGATAGGGAAGAACCATACAAAAGCTCGGCCAAGGATGTTTGGAACAGATACGCGCGTAACCTGTGGAGATCTGGCGCTGCTACCCGTTTGGGGTATAATTAATCTGACGCAGCGTCAGAAGTCAGCTGGGTCATAGTACTCCTCTTTATAGAGGCGGAAGGATTCACTCAATGAAAAAGCTTAATCCAGAGTATGTAGTAGGGCTGGTAGATGGCGAAGGCAGTTTTACTGTCTACGTCCGCAATCCCGATATACCAAGCGCAGTCGCTCGCAGGGTGGTGGTAGAGCCAAAGTTCTACCTCAAGCTCATCGAGCGCGACAAGGAAATCCTCCTTGCGCTGCAACGTTTTTTCGGATGCGGGAGCGTGTACTTCCAAAAGGATACGCGCCCCAACCACCAAAACTGCTATCGGTTCGAGGTCTTCCGATGGGAGGATCTTACAGCCAACATCATTCCGTTCTTCAAGCGGCACAAACTGCAGTTTGCTTCCAAGAAGCACGACTTCAAGGTGTTCTGCGCGATGATGGAGATGCTCTCCAAAAAGGAGCACCTCACGGAAAATGGGCTAAGAAAGTTGTTCCAGTTGAAGCAACAAATGCATTGAGCTCGCGCAGTGCGGGAAATCCGCTCGCTGCGTGGGAACATTAAATCGTAGATTAACGAAGATAATCGCCCGTCAACTCAAGGGAGCCGGGAGTACCTGAAGTGCGCCGCAGGGCGTATCACGGTAAATTCGGTGACAGGGAGTAAGTCGTAACAAGGCACGGGTAGCGGAAGCTGCTCGTGGAACAATTCAAATGAAATGCGTTTCTGTATCTCGTACGAGTACAGAAGCTGAATTGGCGATCTTCCAACGTCGCTCCTGCCAAGGAGCTATGAAGGATGGAGTGATGATGCTAACTCTACATTGCATCCGGTACGCTCTCGCTTAATAATAAGCGGAAACCGATAGAGCACTCGATACTAAACCAGAGTACGCCGTGGAGTACATGGCAGGAAAAGGAAGTAAGAGCGGAACAAGAGAAAGGTTTTCTCTACTTGCACAGACGCGGTGACCGTATGAACTAAGCCCTTGCAATTACTCAGGGCAAGCAGAAATTCCCCAAGCCTAACTGGTGCGGGGCTTTTTGCCGTGCGCGCTTTTGGCAGTTATCCACTGTTGCGTAGCCTGGCCATGAGTGATACAACTTTTTATTAGGTCCCGAGAGTTCTTGTGGTTAAAACGGAGGGCGAGCATTGAGACAGAAAGCGCAAATCGACTTCGAGATAGAAGGCGTCGTCAGGAGCTATGATGCCGGAGCGGGATACGGGTTTATCACGCCAGTTCCCGGCGGTCCGACAGACGATATTTTTGTCGACAAGGGATGCGTCAAAAAATCCGGCCTGGAATATCTGAAGCAGGGCGCGCGGGTCAGATGCAGGGGCACGTTCCGCCCCGAGAAAAATCCCAAGGCAAAACAGATCGAAGTCATAAGCTCGTAATTTCGCCGCAAGGATAAGACCGGCGCCCATGGCGCCGGTCTTTGTTTTTTGCTAATATATCCGCACGCGCGCTTAGCTCAGTTGGTAGAGCATTCGACTGATACTCGAAAGGTCCTAGGTTCGATCCCTAGAGCGCGCACAAAACACCAAAAATCTGCCCTGCGGCAGATTTTGTGGTTTTGTGCGAGCCGGAGCGTTGCCGTGCAATGGCACGGCCGCGAGGCAGGGTCGTGCGGTAATTTACGCGACGGCGTAAATTGAACGCCTGACCACAGGTTAGTGAGCCCTACCGAGGTGCGTTAAAAAAGCAGAAACCCCGCGCAACCGATTAAGGTGGCACGGGGCTGTTGGTCATTTACGACCGGATTAGTCGATGAAGGTCAACCAGCCTTTCCGCGAAGAAGTACTGAAGTACCCCTTGAACGGCTGGCTGTGGACCTTGCGAGCGACCCCCCCATGCTCCGGCCCGCCGACAACGAAGATGTCGCGGAGATAGCCAGAGATGTTCCAGGACTCGCCAGACCCGTCTTCCTCAGAAACCCCAGTGATGACCGCCGTGAAGGTATAGTCATCGTTGGTGCTGTGTTCGGGTTTGAACTGCAGCGTGGGCTTCTCCGGCTTCCGAATAAACAGAGCCGTCATGAGGTCGAACTTCGAGGGTCCGTTAACAAGAGTAATGATGGCGCTCATACGAGCCTCCATAAAGAGCAATTCCTTTGAAGAGGTAGGAACCAAACCTCGTTATCTCTTGCGAGACCACCAATTCATACGAATTGGAATCACCTTAAGTGTACACCCAGACCACTTATTTGTCAAGTGGTCAAGGGAGCCCTAAATTGAGCCATATTTTAGAGGTAAATCAGCCCAGACCGAGAGGCCTAAGTCTGCTAAATTGAAACCACCTAAGCGGTCCTTACGAGAATGGGTATTTGTGCTATAATACGCTTGTGAAAAACATCATCCAATTTTGGGTGTCTCAAGAAGATGGGGTCTACACCGCATCCGGTGTTAACGTGCCTGTGGTTACCGATGGCAAGACTTTTGAAGAATTGCAAGCAAATATCAAAGAGGCGGTAGAACTTTATTTTGAAGGCGAAGATGCTGCGGAACTTGGATTTGGGCCAACTCCTTCGATTCTCACGAATTTTGAAGTAGCCGCCAATCTCCATGGGAGCCGGGCTTAAAAATCTTTCAAGCAAAGAGGTAATAGCGATTTTGGCGACGTTTGGTTTTGTCGTACATAGCCAGAAGGGAAGCCATATAAAACTCCGTCGCGAAAGCAACGGCACTAAAGAAATGCTTATGGTACCCGAACGCAAACAAATCGCCAAAGGAACATTGAGGGAAATTTTTAAGCAAGCGTCGGCATATATTCCACAGCCTGAACTCCGTCCTCATTTTTATAACGATTAGCCCAGACCGAGACGCCCGAGTCTGCTATATTGAAAGTCCCAAAACGGTCCTTACGGTGCCTTACTGGCACAGGTTCGAGACCGAGACGGGGCACCTGACAGAAAACGGTACTCAAGTGCCGTTTTCGTGTACAGGTGCGAGCCGGAGCGTTGCGCCGCACTTGCGCCGCCGCGAGGCAGGGTCGTGCGGCAAAAGTTGCGACGGCAACTTTTGAACGCCTGACCACACGACAACTGCGTCTATTTTTTGTATAGTACGTCTGCCTGCCCAGGTGGCGAAATTGGTAGACGCGCTACGTTCAGGTCGTAGTTCCCGCAAGGGATTGGAGGTTCGAGTCCTCTCCTGGGCACAAAAAGCAGCAGTTGACCATCCTGTATAAACGGGGAAATGGTGTCAGGTACCATTAAAGATGGTACCATAGGGAATATATGGCCCGCGCACCTCGCGTAGATGTAGGTAACAGTCTGTATCACGTCATTAACCGAGCGAATGCCCGATTGAAAATATTCTTCAAGGAAGAAGATTACAGGCTTTTTGAGTCCGTCTTGGTTGAGGGGATAGAGAAGTACGACGTGCGCCTTTTGGCATATTGCCTCATGCCCAACCATTTTCATTTGGTGCTGTACCCAAAACAGGACGGCGACGTGCAAAAGTTTATGCAGTGGATAACCCTGACTCATACCCAGCGCTGGCACGTGCAAAACAAGACCATCGGCTCGGGCCACTTGTATCAGGGAAGGTACAAGTCCTTTCTCATCGAGCAGGATAAGCATCTACTTTCGGTAATCCGATATGTCGAGAGGAACCCTCTTCGGGCAAAATTAGTAAAAAGGGTAGAAAGCTGGGAGTTTTCAAGCCTGGCAAGGCGGCTACGGTCGAAGGGAGCCAAGTGGCTTGCCACTTGGCCTATCCCAAGGCCCGCCGACTATCTGGACTTCGTAAATACGGCCTTAACTGCTGGAGAGCGAGAGAGCATCAGATACTCGGTCAATCATGGCAAACCGTTCGGTTCCGGTGCGTGGTCTGGTAAAATGGTGGAGAAGTTCGGCCTGTCTGCAACGACCCGGGGTAGAGGGAGGCCCAAAAAAGGTACCTGACACCATTTCCATTTCTTACCTTGGTGGTGGTGCCGGTCCTGTTTTACCGCGCCCCGCACAAGCCGGAGTAAGTGCTCATTTTGCGTACGTTTTCTTACCCGCGGCCTGTTATTGACAACGTGGGTTTTTTACTGTAGGTTGCGTGGGCTTCTTGTCTCGCTTTATCGCGCAAAAGAGCCGGCGCTCCGGTACGGCTTCAGCGGGGCTTCAGCGATGAAGGGTTAATGTAGAAAAACAAGCATCACTATGGAATCAATTTTTAACATATCTAAAATCGTCTTAGCGGGTATCCGCCAGGACAGCCGCGTGCGCTATGGGATTGGCGCCGGGGCTTCGGTCCTTTTGAGCGCCGGGGTACTGGGCATGGGCGGCTCGCTGGTGCCCTCCTTTTTGCATGCATCTACGTCGCCGCAGGGAGTCTTTCCGGCAGGGCACGCGCAGGCCCGTGCGCTCGAGGTTATCGATATGTCGACTTCGACCGTGGCGGAGATTATCCAAACCCTGCCTAAGGCCGAGCGCTTTGAGCTGATGGTGTACAACAGCGGGCTTGATGAGGTGCTGCGACAAGCAGGAGTGATAACCGTGTTTGTCCCGGCCTCGTCGCGCTTTGACTACCTGCCGAAGCGCTATATTGCAGGCCTCAGTCGGGCAGAGCTGCGCGAGCTGGCCTTGGGCCACATCGTTGAGCGCGCCCTGCCGATGCAGGAGTCGCTCAGCGGCAGTGTTGCTACCGCCGGCAACACTTTGCTTGGCTTTATAGTCGACGCCGCCGCCGGCACTGTTGCCGTAGGAGACGCCAAGGTCATTAAGGCCTACCAGGCCAAAAACGGCTACGTGTATATAATCGACCGCGTGCTGGTCGGTGCCGACGAGTAAGGATTTGCGAAATAATCTCAATGCTGCATGATTAGGCGACATGGAGCCGTATAAGGAGTTTTTTAAGGGCAAGCGCGTAACGCTTATGGGGCTCGGGCTCTTGGGCCGCGGGGTAGGGGATGCCGAGTTTTTGGCGTCTTTGGGCGCCAAGCTTACCATTACCGACCTTAAGTCCGAGGTAAAGCTCGCGCACTCGCTTGAGCTGCTGGCCGGCTACCCCGGCATACGCTACGTTTTGGGCGAGCACCGCATCGAGGATTTTACCGACACCGACATGGTCATCAAGGCCGCAGGTGTGCCGCTGGGCTCTGTACACATAGAGGCAGCAAAGCAGGCCCGCGTGCCGGTGTACATGTCGACCGCGCTTATGGCAAAGTTTGCGCGCGAGGCGGGTGCTACGGTCGTGGGCGTTACCGGCACGCGCGGCAAGTCAACCATAAGCCACTTTATGTACCACGCGCTCGTGTCCTCGGGCAGGCGCGCACATTTGGGCGGCAATATCCGCGGGCTGTCGACTTTGGCGATGCTGCCCAGGGTCGTGCCGGGCGACATAGTGGTCCTTGAGCTCGACTCCTGGCAGCTGCAGGGCTTTGGTGGCCTCTGCATTAGCCCGCAGGTATCGGTGTTTACCAACCTGATGCCGGACCATCTAAACTACTACCCCGACATGGAGGCGTATTTTGCCGACAAAGCGAACATATTCCGCTATCAGCAGCCGGGCGACATGCTGGTGTGCGGAGCGGCGATACAAAAAAAGATAGCCGATGCGCGCCCGCCGGTGCCGGCCCATGTGCCGGCGCCCTTGCCCGAGTCGTGGAAGCTGAAAATAGTCGGCGCCCACAACCGAGAAAACGCTAGCCTGGCCGCCATGGCGCTCAGGGCCCTGGGGCTCGACGAAAAGAAGATCCGCAAGGGCCTGGAGTCGTTTGGCGGGGTGGAGGGGCGCTTGCAGCACTTGGCCATTAAGCGCGGCGTGCATATATATAACGACAACAACTCTACGACGCCCGAGGCGGTCATTGCCGCGCTCAATGCCTTGGCGCCGCTGTACACTACGACTCTCATTATCGGCGGCGCCGACAAAAAAGTGCGCCTCGAGGCGCTGGCGCATGTCATAAAGCAGGGTGCGGCCCGGGTACTGCTTATCCCGGGCACCGGCACCGACAACCTAAAGCCGTTGCTTAAAAACTACGAAGAGGCCGCCGACTTGAGCCAGGCGCTCAAGCTGGCGCTCCAAGGTGCCAAGCCGGGCGAGGCGATAGTCTTTAGCCCGGGCTTTGCCTCGTTTGGCCAGTTTGCAAACGAGTACGACCGCAATGATACATTTGTCCGCGCGGTTAAAACTTTGTCATAAAAAGAAAAAGGCGCCGCTTTTGGCGGCGCCCTTGATTCGTCTTGCTCGTGGTTAGTGCGAGCCATTTTTTTTAATCCAGGTCTCGACGTCTGCGTCGAGCTCTGCCACGCCCAGAAGCTCGCGCCACTGGCCCGGGAACTTTTCCTCCGGCAAATTGCCGTAGGCGCCGAAGTGGGCGTTGGCAGCGGCAACGGTGCCGCTTGCCTCCTCCATTTCCTCGAAAGATCTGATTTTATTTTCTATCTCTGGCACAGCTGCCTCCATTGATGAATCCCGTATCCATTATACCCCCAATAGGCTTATTTGTCAAGTGCCTTCAGGGCGAATTCAATCTGCAAGTGCAACACCAAATGCTTGTAATGGAGACTGCCAGCCGAGCCTCTTGCGCGGCCGCTCGTTGAGTTCGCGCTCGACGTAGGCCAACTCC
>Ga0209542_10008336_pt1 | contig 19394 bp, 21 predicted proteins | sample RifCSPhighO2_01_FD_184028 | JGI IMG/M metagenome (GOLD analysis project Ga0209542, IMG submission 184028) | Soil microbial communities from Rifle, Colorado - Rifle CSP2_plank highO2_0.1 (SPAdes) (version 2) | ecosystem: Environmental > Terrestrial > Deep subsurface > Rock core/Sediment ...
GGGATTTTTATACTGAGGGTTTGCAAGCGAGAAGTTTTTGGATACCAAACCCGACTAGCCAGCCGAGGAGGCCGAGAAGAATTGGAAAATAAACGCGATTCGGGTCAAGATAAAATTCAACGACTGCTGCTGGGGTTAAACCGACACCAATCCACCAATATTTTTTCGTCCCGTCCCAAGTGGTAAAAACTAAAGTTAGCAAGAAGATGTAAGCGAGGGGAAGTCCTAACAAACCAGTCATATCAACAAAACCGCCCGTACCCATAAATAAACTGCCATACAAAGAACCGAAATAATAAGAAAGTAAATAAGATAAAATGACAACAACAAAAACCAAAAAAATATTTTTCAGTATTTTCATATTAATAAACTAACATTAATAATTCAATATCATTTTTGATTAGATTGAATCCCTCATCATTCAAAATCTTGTTTTTATTATACAATTTTAATTCTGTTTCTAGGGTCTTCGCAAGAACTTTATCAACTTTAATTTCCAATCTTTCCACTTTCTTTTCAATGTTTTTGCCGTTGACCTTCATTTTCAGTTTGGCGATTTTCTTCTCAATTTTAACCATCGCTTTAATTCCTTTAATCAATTTGTTTTTGGTCTGCTTGTTTTTAAGCCAACCATTGGCATAGGCAAGTTCAATATCGGCAATGACCAAATCCGGAGTTATCGTTTGCGCATAGTATTATTTGTCATAAAATTTTTTCCAAAACTAACTTACTTAATACCCTAATTCTACTCTTACAAAAGAGCGACGGATAATAGTGATGTGGATAACTTTGTAGGGTTGATTTTTATTTTTATGACTTTTTTGACGCTTTCTTAGTTGCGGATTTTTTTGGAACCGTCTTAACTAATTCTTGCGCTGGCATAAGAGCTTGCACAGCAGAAATAAGCCTCTCCAACTTCGCATTCACCCCTTCTAATTGCTTTTTTACTTCATCACTTCCGGCGCTTTGTGGAGTTACTCGCGGCTGTATATTTTGCGAGCTTGGCGTAAAATTTCTTCGATCTTTCTTTTGAAATCTGTCGCCGCTAGTTCCGCCGGGACCGCCCATCCGAGCAAAACAATCTCGGCAATATACCGGCTTATCTCCCGTAGGACGAAAAGGCACTTGGCATTTATTTCCACAATTACTGCAAATCGCATCATGAAGAACCATAGGTCGTGAATCTCTTTTATCAAATCCTCTTCCTCCTCCCGAACGAAATCCTCCTCTATTGTCACCGCCGTCTCTTGAAAAATTAGCCATATAAATAAGTTTTTAGTAATAATAACTATCTTAATTTACACATTACCACAATAGCGGCTCAATGCCCAGAACAATAAAATTTGACGGATGTCTGACATCTGTAATTCCACTTTTTCTTTATCAAACCTACAATGCCGATAACAATCATCACTAGTCCCAATAATTGTCCCCCGGGGCTGTCATCATACTCGCCGTATACGAACAGAAAAACACCCATTATTAAAACCAGTATAATTGAAATCACAAATATAATTTTCTTTAGTATAAAATTTTTAATTGTAATTTTGCTTTTCTACATTTTTTCAATTTCCGTTTTGAGAATTTGTTTTAAGTTAGCGCTTATGTCGCCAATATATCGGTCATCGGCGATAAGCGTGTCAAGGTCAAGTTTAATGCTCGCTGAGTCGGCTTTGTCCACCGCGGTCAAAAGCAAACTCTTCAATTCGTCCTTGTTGGACGCTTCTTTAATACAGGCCAGATTAGGCGTTACTCCTTTGCGGAAATACCATATCAGGTCAAAATAATCGCGTCCCTTAACGGTAGCGAGTGTCTTGCCGCCTTTGCTTGTTTTTTCCCATTTTCTGTTTAATACCGCGCGAATTTTAGTCGCCATCAAAGTGGGCAGGTCAAATGTTTTGACGATAATTGACCGATTCATCTTAAAGATCGGCACGGTCTCCACAGGGCAATCGCGTAGGACGCCGTCATCCAAAAAAATTTCTATTTTAAGCAGAAGAAAATCCGAATCGCTTTCGCCGGCCAATCCCAACTCTTTAAGCACTGGAAATTTAAGTAGAACGCGAAATTTTTGCGTTGAACTTATGACTTTGATATCAGTGCGGTTACAAAAATATTCGGTTATATCTTCGGCAAGTTTTTTTATATCTACACCACCTTTTATATCCACAAAATCCAGGTCTTCAGACAAGCGAGGCAAACCGTGGCACTGGGCGAGACATGAACCGCCATAAAATACCAACTGCCCGTAAATTGGATTAGAATAAAGATAGTCCAAAACGACAATTTGCAAGTATTCTTTTAAAATATTGCGCTGAAACAGCGTTTTTCCCGTAGTCGCCTCCGCCAAAAGCCGTTTGAGTGTTGGTTTTATTTCTTCCATATTATTTAAAAAGCATTATCAAAATATTTTTCATCTGCGGCGTTCCTTCTAAATCGACATAACGCGCCAATTCCTTTTTGTCCTCCTTACTCAAGATCTCAAGATTTAAGCGCAATTCAGAGACAGCTTCTTTATTTGTTAAATAGTTTTTGCGAAAATAAAGAAAATCAAAAAGCGCTTTCGCCAAACTGGCGCGAAAAATGAGATAGTCGCCGTCTCGTTTTGATAAAAATCCGGTAAAAAGCAACGGCTTGATACTGTGATACTGATATACTCCGAAAGGTGTTTTGAATGTGGTGGTCTTTTTTCGGGTGACTATAGTCACGGTGGCGGGCAATTCGGTAATCATTCCATGCTGGTGCAAGACATATTCCAAACTCAGATACGACGGCTTATACAAAATACCGGCGACAAATTCCGCGTAAACGCGCATCCGACCGGCTTTCTCCACGCGGTCTAAATAATCCCGTCCCACATACATTCCTTTTTTTAAGCGAATTATATTGCCGGACTTAACGCGACGCGACAGCAAAATTCTCAAATATTTTCTGTCGGCCTCAACGCTAGCAAGGTTGTCTAAAGTAAAAACTGGCAGCCGCTCGGCCACCTCAATGATTTTGTTAATCTTTGTATTGCCCTTGTTTCTCATAATATACATCAATAGTATACTATCGGAAATAACAAGTCAACTGCCATCAGGTAAGGATAAATATGATGGTTTGATTAATGTTTGATACCAGTTGTAGGTGATCATATTGTTTTTATTTGTTATTTTGCCGCCGAATTTCCCTCCAAAGGCGGGCAGGCGAGGGCTCTGGCGATTTTTTCTAATGTGTCCACGGTTGATTAAATATTATCATATTTATTCAGTAATTAAATTCTTGATAATTTTCATATTGAGCTTTCTTTCCGCTTCTCTCGGAAAGAAATTTTTTGGAAAAAACGCGGAAATAATTATTTTTTTGCCCTCAAAGGTCGTAATCGTTTTATTTTTCACCTCTAAATCCTACCACACATTCTGCTTATTGGCATCAGTGTTTCGTCACCAAAAATCCTCCACTTTTTGGTGGGAGTTTGTAGGACGATTGAGATATTTTTTATTTAAGCAAGGTCTCTATGGTGCTTGACGCTTTGAGTGTTTGAATGAAATTGGCGATAAGTTGTTGTTGTTTCAGTTGGATGATTTGATTTTTAATTTGGTCGCTAACTTCAGAAAGTTTAGGAATTGTTTCATCATTGGCGGCCGCTTGGTCATAGAGGGTTTTTATCTCTGCTGTTGTGGCTGTTAATGAACTGGTATCAATATTGGCGGTAAGATATTGCCGGATGATATTGTCTCGGGTCAAAAATTCTTTGAATGTGCCAGTGGTGAAACCCTGAGCGGTGAGAGCTTTTTCAAAAGCGGCTTCGTCAGCAAATTGGGACTTGTTTTGAGTGAACACGGCATCAACTTCTTCGGTCTTGGCTTTTATTCCCTCTTTATCGGCGGCCTGCAAGAGCAAGGTCTCCGTAATAAGATTGTCTAGCGTTTGATTTTTAATTGCCGTTTGTGTCTCGGTGGTAGTTGCCGATTGTCCTTGCGCTGTAATGCTCGCTGCAAGTTGAGCATAGCGTTCATCATAAATTCCGCGCGATATTTTTTGATTATTAACAAGAGCGACCGCTTCGCCGCCACCCACAATACCTACACCTTGTTTTATTACAAAATACCCGGCTGCAATGACAGCCGCCACAATCACGATAAATACGGAAAGCTTAACAAACGACAAACCCGAACCTTTTTTTGGTGTTTCTTGTTGATTCACCGTTGTTTCTTCAGTCATAATATTTTTACTACTTAATAATATTTTGTGATTATAGCATATAATATTTATAAGAAAGTAGCCATAAACATTATTTTGTTTTGTAATAAATCAATTTGTCATTATTTGCCGAAGGCTATTGTCCTTAATCTTTTTATTTATTTTTCTGTGAAGGTTGAACCTTCACACTCTTCTAATCTCCCTTTTTAACATTAACTCCTTGCAATTTCGGATATCACTGTATCAACATCATTCTTCTCCACAAAGGAGAATCTGTATTTTTTATCACTTAATTCAGCCCACTTTTTACCAAGCTCTCTTTTATATTCTGTGTCTTCCGAACCTTCTAGTTGTTTACCTTTATATTCAAGAACAAAAAAATTTCCGTTTTCTGTTTTAACGACGAAATCAGGATAAAATTTATATTTTTTCCAGCCCTGTATTCCAAATCCAATTCCTTCCGGATTTCTCAGCCACCATTTTACATTTGGCAACCGATCAATTTTTACCGCCAATTGTAACTCTTCATTGTTTAACAAATCGGATTTTTCATAAGCATTTCTCCTAAAAGGTTCATCGGAAACTCTACCCAAAATCATTTTATCGGAAAATTCAAACTCTTCTCCTTTTGTTTGTATTTTCCCCTGTTTTTCCAATTCAGTAAAATGTTTTTCTGTTCCCTCGTCTATAATTATATCAATCTTAATATCAATCGTCTCTTTGAGATTATATCGTGCCGAACTTAAATCTTTGATTGAATATTTTTTTAGCAATTTATCGAACACCTTTTCTAAATAATTATTCATTTCTGCCATAGAAATAAATTCTCTTTGAATTTTGAAACGAAACCATGAAATCAAACTTTCTTTATCAATATCAACAGAATCATAAAAAATTTTATATTGTCCACTCCTATCTCTGACAAGAAATCCTTCTTTCCCAACATCAATCTTTATAATTTCATTATCTTTTTTCGGCAAAGCGAATTCAATGTTGCCACCCGTGTCTTTAAGTAAATGCTGACTATCAATAATATCTGAAATATAATCTATCTTCCGCAAATTATTTCCATCTTTAAAATTTATATATGGAACCGAAATTTTTTCTTTAATAATCTTTTCATATGATTTTGGTTCAACAGAAATTCCGCCCGTAATAGAAATGATGTCTTCATAGCCATTCTTTTTGAGAGCATCAATTACAGACTGGGCCGTCTGGGTAAAATTACTTGTAGAAGCAAAAACATAAGATTGATTAAGGGCAACATTTTCATGCTCTTTTACATAAGGCAAGCGCATAATTCTGCCGATTGTTTGCTCCACCGATAGAGCTGCGCCAAGATTTGAAACGGAAGTGAGAATATAAGCGAAGGGACAATCCCAGCCCTCCCGCAAGGCATTTACGGTAATGATATATTTTACTCGGCATTCTTCACTCAAAAGAGTTTCGGCGTCCGGCAACATATCTTGTTTGGCTGTTTTTATAACTATTTCTTCCTCAGGAATTTTTCGCTCATTTATCAAAAAATCTTTTATCTTTTCCACATAGACCCTTTTTTCATTTTCTAATTCCTGCTCCGCTTGGATTAACATTATCGGTCTTATATAACCGGTTTTATTTTTACCCGCGATTTTTCCAAGTTCTTCTCTTTTGGCAATTCCGGCAGATATTGTCGCTTGCCACGGCGTAACATTCTGTAAGTAAATTGGCATTTTTATCATTTTTTCATCTTTGAGTGCCTGCGCTTTTATTTCTACAAGCACATTGCTCTCTTGTCTTGGTGTAGCTGTAAATTCAAGAACAAAAACTGGGTTAAGGGTGGTAAGCATTTCAAGAGACAAATCTGTCTGAATGTTATGTCCTTCGTCTACTAAAATAAGCGGATTGTGCATCCGAATTACATTGGCTAGCGAAAAAATGACTTCTTTCTCTTTGTTTTTCTCTAAAAAACTAGCGGTTTCTTTCGGCAAATCTTCAAAATGCCCGAGTAATGCGCCGTTATTTTGAAAAACTTTCAGCGTGTCTCTCTCCTCGCGCCGAAAAGCGCTTATAGTTGAAATGATAACGCAAACATTTTCTGCCACATCACTCTTTCTGATAGCTTTTGCTTCCGCTACATCAAAAACTTTTACTTTATTTTGGAAACGAGAATCCAAAACTTTCCGAAAAGGGTGATTCCTGTTTTTAAGCGCTCTCAAAGTTTGTTTTCTTATTTGGTCCGATGGAACAAACCACATCACAATTCCCTTATCGTTTCGCTCTCTAATATAGGAATCAAAAAGTATTCCAACCGAATAGGAGGCAATAAGGGTTTTGCCCCCACCAGTCGGAACTTTTATACAAACAATCGGCGCGTGATTGTCAGCAGAAAATGGATGATAACCTTTTTCGGGATGTTTTTTGCTAAAAGCAAAACGCGCACCGTCTTCCACTGGATATTTTCGGCATTCCTTTGTGTATTCCGCCAATTCATCCAAAACCGTTTGTTGATATTTTTTAAGTTGCATATTTTATTTTTTAGACCACACTCTTTTTAGTGGTTTAATTATTCGATGTTGAATTAAATGCGCGTGATCTTTTTTTTCATTAATCAACATATATAATTCTTTATGTCGCGTTGAAATAAAAATATCATTTTTTGGTTCTTTATTTATATAAAATACATATTGAGTTCCCATAATAACAAATAGATACGCAGGTACATTATTTATCTGGGTTGCCACTGGTGACATAACAAAACCTGTGATATGTGGATTAAAGTTTTTTGACTTTCTAAAAAGTGTTTCAAATGGTGGTAATAAAATTCCGCAAGGATATTCATATTCTTTTCCTGGATCGTTATTCAAAATCATGTTTTTCAAATCCGTTTCAATATTATGACTTAACTTAACCTCCTTAAATGCCTCCCTTGAAGAAATTGCTGTTCTCCATAAAATAGACAATAAAAATAGTTTATATTTTTTATAATCATAATACAAATTATCATTGAGAATTAAAAATTTATTTTCAGCAGTTTCCTTAAAATTAAATTTCAATTTTTCATTAAAACCTTCGTTGTTTATTATTGTCGATCCATAACTATCCAAACTTCCCAACCTTTTATTTTCACAATCCAAACACAGAATACCACTTTCGTACTCTGTGTAGAATTCATTCCCGATTGATTTTTTAGCACCTTCACGAAAATAAGTAAACGATTTGTCCTCTGCCCTCAAATATTTATAACAAAATTTCGGTAAAATATGGGATTTATCGCATAAATCTTCTCTCTTGCCACACAATTTGCAAATCCCTTTTACCATATTTTTAATACACCCTTACCGAATAAGGAATTTGCTTGAAAATAATACCGTAATCTTTCAAAACCTCATCACCTAATAGGCATTTGTCGGCATAGATGACTTTTTGCTCGCCGTCTTTTTTAAGACCTTTTAATGCTAAACGATTCAAAATATTTTCATCTTTTTGTTTGAAAAGCAAAAAATATTCTGTGCCGTTATGTTCGCCGATAAAATTTCCTTTGATTTTTCTTTTTTCTATATTTGTTAGTGTCTCGGTAAAATAAACATAGCTCGCCATTTCTTCAAAAGATACTTTTTCATTAATTGTTCCACTTGCGCTAAAAAGCGTGTCGCCAAGTTCCACATATTCAAAATTACCTTTCAAATCTTTTTGTTTGGTAACTCGGCGAATTCTTTCCTGCGTAATTTCCCGAGCAATTTTTTTCTCCATTTCAACCAAAATAAATTTTCGGTTACCACCGTCTTCTTTGTTTAATTCTAAAACCGCTTGAGCGGTAGTGCCGGAGCCAGCGAAGGAATCAAGAATAATAGAATTCTTATTGGCCACAGAATCAATAAGAATTTTGATAAATCCACTAGGTTTTGGATAGTCAAATAATTTTTCTAAACCGATATTGTCTAATTCTGTTTTTCCAACCTCAGAAAGAAAACCGCTAATTATGGTATACATTTTTCGCCTCATATCTGCAACAGGCTCTAAGCGGCATACATAATGTCTACCGTTTTTGTTTTTCTTTAGCACATAATCACTATTTTTTATCTTTTGGTCGATTTCTTGTTTAACTTTTGCACCTTTTAACTTCAAAATATCTTCATACTCACAACGGCGTTCTGTTCCACGAACATATTTGCCAAAAACCTTCCTTATTACATCATCATTTTTGAAATACAAAATATCTCCTTTGATTATATAATTTTCGGGATGTTTTTCGTAGTGTTGAAAATGGAAGTTTGCTTTGTCACCCTTTTGAGTCAGAATAATATCCGTATCCACTGTTTTTTTATAAACCAAAACATAGTCATGGCCACGAACTAAATCTTTTGCATTACCACCACCTTTAGCTCTCTGCCAAATAAGTGTGCCGATGAAATTTTCTGGTGAAAAAATTTCGTCCATTATCATTCGCAAATTGCAATGCTCGTTATCGTCAATGGAAATAAAAATCACGCCGTCGTCGCGAAGCAAATCGTGGAGAAGTTTGAGGCGCGGATACATCATACATAGCCATTTGTCGTGGCGAGTTAAATCTTCGCCTTCCGGCCCCACAGCTTTACCAAGCCACTCTTTTATTTTCGGCGAATTGACCTTGTCGTTATAAACCCAACCCTCGTTTCCGGTATTATATGGTGGGTCAATGTAAATACACTTCACTTTTCCATAATAAAAAGGCATCAGTGCTTTCAGCGCCTCTAAATTATCTCCTTCCACAATTAAATTTTCGCTTTTATCTCCAAGTGACAACTTTTTATTTTTCTTAAGCAACCGAAAAGGCACATCCTTATCGTGATTTTCAATTTTTTCTTTTGCAATCCAGTTTAATATAGGCATTTTAATAAATTATTTTTCTATTTCTTTTGACATTTTATTTTTTACCTATCATACGACACATTGCCTCGAGTTTGGATTTCTAGAATTTCAATAATTATCTTTGATTCAAAAATCTGGTAAATTATTCTGTAATCTGAAACTCTGATTTTTCTTAAATGAGAAAAGTCGCCCTGCATTTTTGAACCAAGATAAGGGTTTGTTTCCAGCTCATCAATAATTTTTTCAATTCTTTGGCTAATTTGATTCGGCATTTTGTACAAAACCTTTTCCGCGCTTCTCCGCAAAAAAATAAAATATTTTTGGGGCATATTATTGTTTGTTCTTTTTATTTTTTGCGGAATAACCTTTTTTGGACTTATCAGCAACGACAAAACTTCTTTCCCTATCTAAATTTGCTTTTACTTCATCCCAAGTAGAATACTCTCCTCGAGCAAATTCTTCTTCTGATTTTTTTATTTGAGCGGCGAATTTGGGGTCGGACGCCAAAAACAAATCCTCCATAAGATTTTCATATTCATCAGCGGACATTACGGCAAGTTTCGGTTTGCCGTTTTCAGTAAACACAAAGTGATTGCCAATTTTTTGCGCCTTTTTGGCAATGTCAAAAATGTTGCTTCTGGCTTCAGTAATGGACATTATATTTTTCATTTTTATACCCATTTTGTTTTTTGTTATTTGTAATATGCGGACATTATAACGGACATCTAAAATTAAAGCAAATTTTTCTCTTTGAAACTGAAAAATTTGCTTTTGGTTATGATGATGTGGTCAATGATTTCAATACCCAAGATTTTACCGGATTCTACTAACTTTTTCGTAATGATTAAGTCATCTTCCGACGGTTCGGGGTCGCCAGATGGATGGTTGTGGGCAAAAATCACTGATGCCGCTTTGTTTTTGATTGCCTCGGCGAATACTTCGCGCGGATGGACAATACTAGCGTTTAGAGAGCCGATTGAAATTTCGGCGATTGAAAAATTTCTACTATTGATTGGAATGATGTAAAAATGCTCTTTGTGATAATCTTTGAGTTTGTTTTTGAGCAACCGATAAACTTTTTCGGGGTCATTAAGTTCTTTGCTTTTATAAGATGGCGTTTGAGTAGAAACTCTGCGGCCAACTTCAAAAACAGCTTTCAGTTGCGTAGCTTTTGCCAGACCAATTCCTTTAATTGCCGAGAGTTCTTCAATGCTTGCCCCCGATAACTTTTGGAAATCGCCAAATTGTGTCAGCAATTTTTGCGCTGTGACCGCAACCGATTCACCAGCAATGCCCCGCCCTAAAATAACCTGCAATAACTCTTGGGCAGATAATGCTTGCTCGCCAAATTTAACCAGCCGTTCGCGCGGTCGTTCTTCTTTTGGTAAATCGTGGATGGTAAATGACTGACTCATTTATACTTACATACTACCACTTTTTAGTATTTTTTATAATATTCAAAAAGGGCTTTGATGCCCAATAGATTGCCTTCCCACTCAATCGTTTCGTGGGTTTTTAGTTCTACGGTGATTGCCGGAATATTGATTGATGCCAGCCAACCTTCGGCATCGCCAGTCACTTCATAACTATCAAATGATTTGACTGACGGATAACCGGACGCTTCCGAATACGCATTCATAATGTTTAAGGTTTCTGGCAGAATACCATCTTTACATTCCGAAGCGTATACGGCATTGGCTTGACTATGCCAAAAAATCACAGCATCTGGATTATTTTTTAAAACAAAATCTCGGAGAGCCATTGCTTCTGGTTCGGAAAAAGGCGCTGTTCCAGCGCTCACGACATTTCCTTTCCATACGCCTTTTGGTTTCCATTTACAATCAAAATTTCGGTTGAGGTCAACTTTATTAGTATTGAATCGGCTTACGGCAAACACCCCATCGGGATTAATTGATGGAATTATTGTGATGGTCAAATTTTTGGGAATATCCTCCGGATTAGTTGAAAGATAGTCCATAAATTTATTAGCGAGCAGTACGCTGTTCCCTTCATAACCGCCGTGGATACCGCCGACAAAAAGAATTTTTCTTTCGCCATTGCCAAAGTAATAAGCAACGATGTCTCGCTTTTCAACGGACTTGCCAATTATTTCTTGTTTTGGTCCGAGATTATTATTTTTAGTCGGCAAGGTCTCCGATGACTTAAATAAGTTGACAAATCCAAACACGCCGATACCAAAGACGGCAAGCGCGATAACAATTGTAAGAGTCGGTTTAATTGGCGTAGTATTTAATTAGCGCGTCAATGCCCGCTTTATTTTTTGTCCATTCGGTATCCTTATGGTTGGAAAGAAGCACGCTGATTGCCGGGATATTATTTTTGGCGAGCCAGTTGACCATATCGCCGGTAATTTCATAAAAATCAAAATCCTCGTAGGCCTTATACCCCGAGGCATCGGCATAAGTTTTTGTCAGAGCGCGCGTTTCGGCTGAAATACTATTGTGACAATTTGAAGCGTAGACACCGCCAGCGGCGCTGTAGAAAACAACAACGGCGGCCAGCTTGTTTGTTTCAACATAATTTTTAATCGCTCGGCTCTCCGGTTCGGAAAATACTTCGCTTCCGCCACTAACGGCCTTATTTTGCCAAGTGCCGGAGGATTGCCAGTCGCAATCAAAATTTCGGTTGAGGTCTACATTACGGCCATTGAATCGCGCGGCCGTCAAAAGCGCGGAGTCCAAAGAAATATCAGGCGGTGAAAAACGGGCCGTGGTAGATGCTGTTACTTTCGCTAGACCATCAGGATTCAAAACCGGAATAATCGTTACCCGCACATTTGCGGGAATAGTGCTAGACGCCTTTTCTAAATAATCCATTAATTCGTAAGCAATAAGAGCTGTGTTCCACGAATAGCCGCCGTGTATGCCCCCGACAAAAAGAAGTTCCGTATTGCCAGTACCAAAGTGATAAGCGATAATTTCGCGCTTCTCAACAGACGCGCCGATAATTGTTCTACTTTTATCTTCTTGTTTTGTTTCTATTGTGCTGGTGGCGATTCCATTATCTTTTGTTAAGTTCACATCATTATCAGATGAATTTTGGATAAGCAAATACATACCGAGACCGATAACAATAATGACTAAAATTATGATAATTAAGTTTTTCATAGTGATTTTAGCATAGCATGATTTTTGTTTTAGTCAAAAAGATTAACAAGATAGGCGTCAATGTCGCGCTGGTCCATATCGTAAAAATTTAGTTTATTGTTGTGTAAATAAGTGGCAAGTTTTATTCCAACGAAGCGCCAATGCCACGGCTCGTAGACATAGTAAGCGTTGCCTTTTGGATAAGACATTTCAAAACCATAAAGATGAGCGTTAGCAAGAAGCCATTGGTGGGCCTTAGTGTTTTCAAAACCATCAAGTTGGCCGCCAAGTCCGATGGTGATAAAGTCCAGCGCCGTTCCGAGTTGATGTTCCGAATATCCTTGGTCTGCAGAAAATGAATTGGCGGTGCCGGCGCCGTAGACGACAGAATACGAAGATTTAAGCGATTGTTGTTGGGAAAAAGATCGGTAAGCAGACTTCACATAAAGTTCTGCGCCGTTGGCTTTTGCCGCATCCAGCAGCATTTTTAGAGACGGCAATGTTTCTGTTAAAAATTGTTCGGGGCGGGACTCGCTGTAAAGATATTGCGTTGGGATGTTGATTAGATGCGCCGGCACATAATTCTCGTTCAGGAAATAAACTTTGGAGTATTTTTTAAGCAGTTCCGGGTCGGTTTGCGAAAGTTTTTGGAGCGTGTTGACTTGTCCGGAAATAGAGCCGACGGTTTGTTCAACGCCTCCGACTTGGGTTTTGACCGATTCAACATTTTGCTGAGTGCTTGTGAGGGTGTTGGAAAGTCCGATGGTCTGCGAACGAAGGTCGGTAAGATTTAGCGAGAGTTCATTGGTGTTTCGCGCCAGCGCCTCGGTGGTAGACGCCAATTCTGTTTTAAGAATGCCGATATTTTCTGTTAATGAAGAAATTCTAAAAAAAGCATAGACAAGAAAACCGCCAAGCAAGACAAAAAGAATACCGGCAGGGATTATATTCGGCAAGTATTTTTTAATATCCCTTGGCTTCATATGCTAAATTGTATCACAAAAATAACAGACATTGGCATTTGACGGATGTCTGACATCTGTAATTTATTACAACGCCGATAACAATCATCACCAATCCCAATAATTGTCCCCCGGGGCTGTCATCATACTCGCCATACACAAACAGAAAAACACCTATTATTAAAGCCAGTGTAATTGAAATCGCAAATATAATTTTTTTCAACATAAAATTTTTCTGTTTTTCCGCCTTTACCTTTGCAAAAAAACCGCTCTGTCATATTATTTTCCACTACAACTTTTTCTATTACCGATTCCCTTTTGCCCGATTGTGGGTCTTGCACAACATCTCACAATTTTTCGCTAAAGTAGCACCACCCTTACTCCACGCTGATACATGATCTGCTTCCATTTCACCAAAACTCCAAATCTTATCCTTATTAGCGTCGTGTCCAACTGCACAAAGTGAACAATTTGATTTCTTTTTAGTTTCAGCTTCGCGAGTCTGCTTTTCATAAACAGCTCTTTTAGTTGGTTCGTCAAAAATACGAATATTAAGCAATTTTGTGTCGTTATTACCTCCCAAAATAAATTCAAAAATCCCTTTTTTATCCTTAACAAAAAAGTCGCCATAGAGCTTGCGTACCTCGACTGATACTTTGGCCGGACTGAATTTCTTTGTGTGATGTTCCTCATACAGTCGTCCCCACTCAAGCCCGCACATCTCGCTTTCCACATCAGTAAATACACTAGAGATCCAATCAATCACACTGTTGAAATAATTTTTTAACCCATTGATATTTTTGTCGTTGCGATGAAGACTCATGTAATCATCGATATTTCCCTTGCTCGCCCAGTCTAAAGCCCTTTCAAAAAATGCCTGTCGGTTTGCGCTGCCCTTTATATACACGCTCCATTTTTGGATATTGGAGTTTTGGCTATTACTAAACTCTTCTTTGCCGAGCGTAACAAATGGTCCGGAATAGATTGCATTTAACAATTCTTGGGGGACGAGCGGAACTCCGGCAATATTGATTGTCCTAAACCACTCTTTTATCTGGCTTTCTGTCCCTTCGCATTCATAAATAAGCAGTTTTGTTTCCAAAATCTTGGTTTTCTTATCTTTTGCCATACCGCCAAAATATTGCTCCATACCATTTTGATCTTTGATGGCAAATTTGTCTGTCACAAAACGACCAACACTAGTGATGCGCTGTTGCCCATCCAAAACTTCCAGATTGTTTTCAGAAACCTGATTAAAATAAATCAAACCTATTGGGTAACCCTTGAGTAGTGAGTCAATAACAGCCATCTCTCTTTTTCCGCTGTCAGACGCATAAATATAATTTCGTTGATACTCCGGCTGAATAGTGAGCTTGCCAGACAAACCGAATAGCCCTTTGCCCTCAAGCTCGTTATAGACGAACCCGTCGCAAATATCTTTAACAGTAATATTGGTTTTTAAAATTGGATTCATATTATCTTTTTATTTAATTTTAATTGCTTCGCATTTTTGCCGGTAATAACTTTCCTGCCTGTTTTTTCTTCAATATCTTTCCTAGCGTTTCCTGCCACACTCCCGCCTTCTCTTGCCACTTTTTTATTTTCATCTAAATTTTTCGGCTCGCGTTTTTGCGAAATTTCAGTGGTGGCAGTTTCGGCAAGCATATTTAAAACTAATTCCAAATTAGTCATATTATCGCGTAAGTTTTTCTTTTTCAAATCTTTTATTTTTTTATATTCTCTTGTCGTGAGTCCTGTCCATGCTTTAGTAATTTCGTCAGTTAATATGGCAAATTCCAAACCTTCCTTTACTCCTCGCGTTTCCCATTCATCAGTCAATGCTTTTCTGATTTCAATACTTTTTAATCTCTGATTGATCCATTCTCGACTATAACCTTTTTGTAAATAAGTTTTCAAAGCGCGATTGATTGCCAACTCTGGATCAGCGGTTTCCTCTAATCTTTCATAACCAACGCGCGCCAGCCAAAGCTTAAAAGGCTCGGCTTTTGGCGACGGCACGGATTGAATAAGACGAAGTAAGGTTTCCGTATCAGCCGTGTCTGTTAAGCGCATTTTACCGTCTGGGGCGACCATTTTCAAACCGTGACATTTTGTCACGGTTTCATTCCCACCTTCTTTAAGAAGTCGTTCCTTGAGTTTGCGCCAATAAGCAACAGGGTCAACGCTGCCAGTTAAAACTCTGATCACATCAGAAACCGAAAAATACCAAAGCTCTTTTTCCTCATCCCAGACCCGCCTAATCTGTTTCCCCTCAAAAATCGCTATTTTTTTTGATTTTGCGTTTTTCATATCATTTTTTGCTTAAAATGGACTCAATTTTGACAGAGTGGTATCATTAGTCTTCAGAAAGTTTTGCTTTTAAAGAATAAACCTCTTGTGCATAATTTAAAGTAGTAATAATCTTTTTTGATAGATCCTCTCTTTGTTCCCATTGCTGTTCTTCGCTGGGAATCTTAATTTCTTTACCTGTTCCAAAAGAATTATCAAAAGTAATAACTACCGAAATAGGATATGGCGTATCAATCGCTTTATAGAGTTTTCTTGCTGTAAAGATAATTTGGCAAAGTTGCAAGCTTTTTTTATGAAGATCTTCAAACTCTTCTTTTGCATTTAACCGTTTATTAAGCTCAAGCAGCAACAAGTCAATTTCTTCTATCACTTTTTTAGGGTTTAATTTTTTCATACTATTTCTTATGTTTAATAAATAATCTCTTGTAAACTTCTTTTCCATTTAAGTAAGATCCTCTGCCATAAATTTTATTTGCGTCTTGGTCTACACCACGATTTGAGCCTAAAATCTCGAATTGATTTCGTGAAGTCTGCCATGATCTAGGTTAGTGAACCAGCGAACACCCTGCACTCTAGTGATATAGACTTTTTTGCCGATTTCGTTTGTTTTAATTTCGCGAACCTGATCTAAATTAACAATGGCTTCTGGAATCTCATAAAACATTGCACCAGCATTAACTTTATAATTATTACCTAACCAAATTTTGTTCTCTTTAAGTAATGGGAAAACTTCTTTATAGGTGATTGCGTTTAGGTTACCGATTATTAAAAACTTTTTATCATAATCAACAAGTTGTTTTAGATACTCTCGAAACAAGCTGAACGGTGGATTAGTTACCACAATGTCGGATTGCTTCAAAAGATTTATACACTCATCGCTACGGAAGTCGCCGTCGTCTTCTAGCGGTGTCCACTCGTTATGCTTATTTGCTTTTAACTGCTTGGCAATATCTTTCAAGTTAAACTCGCCGTCGCGGTCTATGTCATGCACCTCGTTGATAATGAACTTGTTGGCATTTATCTTAGGACGGCCTTTTGATTTTGTGAGAGTTTTATCATCGCCAAATAACCCTAGTTGCGTGTTGGCTACGGGGGAGGGTTTGTAGCTAGTGGTGATAAGCTGTTTCAATCCAAGTTTGTTGAAATTAAGCACGAAATAACGAAAAAAATTACTTTCAAACGGATCGTCGCAGTTGCAATATACTACCTTGCCGCGAAATACATCTGGGTTGTATTCTAAATACGCTTCAATCTCTTTTTGAATATCGCCGTACTGGGTATAAAACTCGTCGTTCTTTACCCGTTTTGCGTTTGTAAGATTTTTATTTGCCATAAAATTATTTAAACAATTCTGTCGTCGGCATGTCCTTCCAGAGGCGAGCAGGCGAGTTTCTAATGTGTTCACGCTTGATTAAATATTATCATATTTATTCAATAATTAAATTCTTGATAATTTTTATCATCTTACTTTCTTTTATTGCTCTTGTCCAAAAGTTTTTTAACCTCGCGGTCAAAGTCGGAAATATAATTTTTATCCTGTCCTATTCTAAATTTTTCATATTCTTTAAGAACTAAAGTTTCGGCTACTTCGTGACTTATTTTCCCCGCATTCGTCAAAATTTCATACTCGCTAAATAAAATACCGAGCGCTAAATCTTGAACCATACTTCATGCGATTGCTATCCAGCGCGTAACCCTTATGGATATAACTCTTCAAAATCCCCGTCGCCCATTGATGAAATTGCGCGCCCCGTTCGGAACTCATGCGATAACCAACGGCGATAATGACTTCAAGAGAATAGATCTTCGTTTGATATTCTTTCCCATCCGGGGCAGTTGTCAAGAAATCCTTGACAACTGCCTTTTCCGACACCTCTCTTTCTCTGAAAATATTATTTAAATGCAAGCTGATATTTTGTTTTGTCGTATCAAAAAGCTCCGCCATTTTCTTTTGCGTCAGCCAAATATTTTCCTCCGCAAACAGAACCTCAATATTCACCGAGCCGTCCGGCGATTGATAAAAAGCAATTTGGTTGTCAGGTATTTTTTTATTTTTTGAATGTTTTTTCATGATTTCTATTTAAATAATTCTGCCGTCGGCCATCGCCTTTCGGCTAACATTAGAACAAAACAGCACTGGGCTCCGAACGCTGAATGAAATCCGAACTTTTTTTAGCGAAAACCCGAACACTGAATTTTGAAAAACTTTTAAGCTCGGGCGGGCAAAAAGGAAGGGGGTTGGGGGGAAGAAATTTTTGCCCGCCCTCGCTTCTTGCCCCGTAGCATCCCGTAAAAACGGGATTGCTTCTGGGGTTCCGCCGCCACCGAATTTCGTATTTCGTTTTGCGAAATGCGCCGCCCCAATTATATTTTATTTATGTTCTTCGTTATCATAATGAGTCGTCTAGGATTTCAACTTGAAATATTTTAGGATCATTCCATGTTTCGCTAGTTCTGTACAATGTCCACAAGTATTTTCCGTCCCAGGCCAAAGCCCAAGGATCCTTGGCAGCCGGATATATTTCACCAACCAGTTCGCCTTCCTTTGTGATTTTGCATAACCCTTTACGACAACCTGCATAAACCCAAAAATAACCATCGGCATAGGTAATAGAACCACCGGGAGTAAAAAAAGGAATATTCCCGACAACTTTTCCACTTTTGTCCAAGGTCCATATTTTATCGCCGGTTCTGCTTACTAAATAAAGAAACTCACCATCAGAAGTCAAGCCGGCAGTCCCGCCTTTTTCTGCATCAGGAATATCAAAGCTATCAACCATTACAATAAAATCTCCTGGTTTTGCATTTTCTTTTAATTTAAACTTAAAAATCTTTTTTAAGCTACCATCATTAATATAAAAATATTCTCCGTCATAAGCTAAACCGCGCGGGCTAATAATGTCGTTATTCCCGAATCTTTCTACAACTTCAGTATTTGGATTAATTTTAATAAAATCAAGATCTTCTCCAACTTCACCATGCCCTAAACTAAATCTATAAAGATACCCATCAGCATATGCCAACGACCATCCGAAGTAAAGATCCTTCCCAATCTTTTTAATTACCTTGCGTGTTTCATCTTCTTCGGCATAAATATATGGGAATTTGTCTCCTTCATCACCAGGAATATAATTAAGTTCAAAATTCTTAATGTCTTGGTAATCAAAAACGGGGGGTTGTTTGCCACTGACTATTTGATTATTGTTGAGCGTACTCTTTACACTAGCATCAATAGCGAAAAGATTTTTCCCCACATTTTGGAACTTATTGTCCTCAATAATAATCTGCGATTCCATACCTGCACTAATTGTAAACTCTGGATCGTCTGTTTTCAAAACGCGATAATTTTCAAAAAAATTATTTTTAACTATCCCAGTGCTCTTCTCAAAATGCACTCCGTGATGACCACCTTTGAAATAATTGTTTGAGATAACGGCATCTTTATTGTATTGTTCAAGCGCAATATCATGATAAGCATTGCCGTAAAGTGTATTATTTTTAATAATAGGGGTTGAACGTTCTGCGTATAATCCTTCAGAATTTATCCAACGTATAATAGAATTAGTGACGGATACAGAAGAATCAAATTGTGTAATCGCTATTTCAGCAAATTCAACGATGACATAATCAAAAACGGATTTCTTGGAATTGAAAACGGTTATTCCCATCCAATCTCCATTTATAGGATCTGGGGCATCGGAAGTAAACCAAATTTGTTTTTCAAAAGTTCCTTTTGCTATTATTGTTCCACGAACGAACAATCCTGCTCTTTCAAAAGTTTTATAATTTCTATCATGCTTGAATTTTATAATTGTCCCAGGAAGTATCGTTAAAGTAGCTTCCTCTAAAACATTTACACTGCAAGTAACACGAACTTCCCCTTCCCAAGTTTCATCTCTAGTTAGGTCTCCACATTTTTCATTTCCAATAATTTTTCCGCCAAAATTTTCATAAATAAAAAATCCTCCAATGAAAAAACTCAAAACTAGCGGAATGATTA
>Ga0209542_10008337_pt1 | contig 19393 bp, 14 predicted proteins | sample RifCSPhighO2_01_FD_184028 | JGI IMG/M metagenome (GOLD analysis project Ga0209542, IMG submission 184028) | Soil microbial communities from Rifle, Colorado - Rifle CSP2_plank highO2_0.1 (SPAdes) (version 2) | ecosystem: Environmental > Terrestrial > Deep subsurface > Rock core/Sediment ...
CGCCCGCGGCGGGTCTCCACAAATAATACGCTTTGCCGATTTCAAACGGTGTTTCTGTAGTCGTAAAAACTTGCGTCTTATCGCGTCCGAAACGCAAGTACGTGGGTTTCCCGTTTTCCGCCGCGGCAATGGTCGCCTTTCTTCCTTCCTCCGCATCACACGGATTCACAACGATCATATTTGGTAGCGCCCTCATCAAAGCCATATCTTCAAGCATTTGGTGCGTCGCGCCATCGGGGCCCACGGAGACTCCCGCATGCATGCCACAGACTTTCACGGGCACGTTATTCAAGGCGATAGTGGTTCGTATCTGCTCATAATTTCTCCCGGGAGAAAATGCGGCATACGAAGTAATAAAAGGTATCTTTCCGTAGTTCGCGAGCCCCGCTCCAACAGTGGCCATGTTCTGCTCAGCAACCCCGAATTCTATATAACGCTCCGGAAATTCTTTCTTAAACCATTCCGCACGGGTTGATTCCGCTAAGTCTGCAGATAAAACCACGATGCGTGGGTCTTTCTTTCCCGCCTCCACCGACCCCTTGCCAAAGCCATCGCGCGTGGAAGCTCTGGCGATTTTATCGCTAAAGATATCGGAAGAAAGTTTTGCGTCAACGTTTTGCATAGCGGGGAGTAGCGGTAATCTTCAAGTCAAGCGCATCGGAGAGCTTCTGCACAAAGGCGAACGTCGGATTGGAACGTCCGGACTCAAAGCGCGCGATCGCAGACTGTTTCGTGCCGATTTTCTTCGCAAGTTTTGCCTGCGTCATCCCGCGCTTCGCGCGAGCGCGGATCAAGGCCTCTATAATCGCAAACTCCAGTTCCAAATCGTCGTATGCTTTCTTGAACCCGGGCTTTTTCATGAGCCGCCGATCAAGTTCTTCTTGAGTGATAAACCGTATCTTTTTCATACCAGAAAGTATAACATATACGTTATGTGCCTGCAATAAAGACCTTACGCGCCCGCAGTGCATAATTGATGTCCTTGCGGCTCAACTGCTCGGTTTTCTTGAAAAACGCGTGAGCAACCACAACCTCTCCCTTGTGGAAAAAGTACAGCAACCGAATCTGGATAGCCCCCACGACACGCAACTCAAAAATACCGCCCTCGATCGGTTTCGAAAAGGGCATCCGCAATTCGTGCCCTAAAGTCTCCAGAAGCTTGATCATGCGCCTCACGCGTCCATCAAGCGGACTATCGAGACCTAAAACAAAATCAGCGGCCTTTGGCAAATAGATTATCTGCATAGGTCTCGCAAAAGAATATTTTCAGAAAGTTTTGCATCAGAATGAAGCATATATTACGTAAGAATAAATTCCCAAATAAGAAAACAAAAAGCGAGTAATGTTGGAAGAAATAGGATGTAGGAAAATTTGTTCGACGTTGCGAAAACCAAAGATCCACAAAACCCAAGAAAAACGATCAGCCAAGAAAACAAAATAAAATACCATGTTCTTGCTGTCTCACAATCGCCGTATCCAAATACATTGATGGCACAAATTGTCCATGGAGAGTAAGAGATTATTATTGAAAACATAACCCCGACCAGAAAAAATATATTGAGAACTGACAAAGAAATTTTAACTAATTTGCTTTGCATATAAGTTACCTTTTTGCCGCTTCCCGAATCTGCTCTATAAAACTCTCTTCCTGCTCTTTCTTGGGAGATATGCCGTGCCAAAGAAAGTTTCCTTCTATTTCTTTGACGCCCTTGCCGGGAATGGTGTGGGCAATAATCACTGTTGGTTTTTCGGCAATCGCTTTCGCCTGCTCCACCGCATCCGCCACTTCTTCCATGTTGTGGCCGTCTACTTCAATCACATGCCAGTTGAACGCCTTGAATTTATCGGCCAAGGGCTCCACAGGCATAATATCTTCCGTGTTGCCGGTGATCTGGATGTTGTTCCTATCAATGATCGCAGTCAGGTTATGAAGGCGGTTCGCGCCCGCAAACATCGCTCCTTCCCACGTGTTCCCCTCCTGCAATTCCCCATCCGACATAAAACAATAGACCCGCGGCGAGATGGCCGACATCGGATGTCGGCCATGTGCGTCCATGCGAAGACCGTAGGCGATGCCAGACGCTTGCGAGAGGCCTGAGCCCAAAGGCCCTGACGTGGTCTCAACGCCTGGAAGCTTCTCGCGTTCAGGGTGCCCCTGAAGCCGACTTCCGAGCTTCCGCAGAGTGAGACATTCCTCCACGGGGAAATAGCCCGCATGCGCCATTGCGGCGTAGCGAACTGGCGTGATGTGACCGTTTGAGAGTATGAGGCGGTCGCGATCTTCCCATTCTGGATTCTTGGGATCGTGATTGAGCACATGAAAATAGAAAACGGTGAAAATGTCCGCCATGCCGAGAGGCCCCGCCGTGTGGCCGGAACCGGCGGCCACAAGCGAGTGAATAATGGTTTCGCGAATCTCACGCGCTTTCTCCTGAAGGAGTTTTTGTTTTTCTTCGGTGAGATAGGCCATAGAGAAATTATACCCTGTTCGCGAGAGAAAGAAGTTGTTGATAGGTACGGGCCGGGTCGGGAGATTTGGCTATGACCCCGCCAACGGCAAAAGAAGTGGCACCCGCGCGGGCTAGCATCTGGATGTTTTTTTCTGAAACTCCCCCGTCTACCGCAATCGGCATTTCAGAATACCACATATGAAACTCGGAAATGCGCGTGATGCTTGCTTCTTCAAATGGAATGCCTTGCTTCCCGATACGCGCGATGGTCATGAGGCGCACGTAGTCGCACACACCGAGATATGGCTCTACCGCTTCAAGCGGGGTTTGAAAAAGAAGCGCGATGGCGACTTTTTGTGCGCCCGCCGCGCGCCATGCAGCAAACGTTGCGAGTCCGTCTTCTGGAGAGGAAAACGCTTCGGCATGTGCTTCAAGACCCCGCGCGCCGGCGGCTAAAAATGCGAGCCCGACAGCGCGCGGGCTCTTCACCATGAGGTGAGCCGAATACCAGATTGTTTCCGCATCTGGCAATTTTTCGCCGACTTCCGGCATCCACGTGGTATTCGGCGCAAACATTCCGTCCGCAGTATCCACATGAAGCGCGGTTAAAAAACCAGCATACCGTTCACGCATTCGTCGGATGTCCTCAAGAGAATCCGGAACGATCGTCGGCACTATTTCAATCATACTCCTTGATCAAATTTTCTGATGCGACGTGCATGTCGTTCGGAATCAGAAAAGGCAGTTTCAAGAAACGTTTTTATTGCCGTTATCGCTTCTTCTGCAGACACAAAACGTGCCGCAATAGAAAGAACATTCGCCTTCTGGTGCAGACGAGGGAGTCGTACAATATCAAAAGTATCATGTGCGCTTGTTCCTTCAGCCTGAATTTCTCTTTTTGCAAGAACACCTCCATAGAAAACGGCGGCGCGTATTCCGGGTACGCGATTTGCAGCCATCGCTTCTCCCTGTCCGCTTCCTCCTAATATGATTCCAAAGGAATTCGGTTCACCCGCAACACGTTTTGCGCACGGTATCACAAAGTCAGGGTAATCATCTTCAGGATCAAATGAGTGAGGCCCCACATCCTCGACTTCATATCCCAGAAGTTCTATTTGTGAAACAAGCGCATTTTTTAGCTCAAAAGCTGCGTGATCTGAAGCAAAATACACCTTCATATCAGATCCTTTTGGCTACTTCCCTCACGTGCTCAACCAGCGTGTATGCGTATCCCATCTCATTGTCGTACCACGCCAGTACTTTGACGAGAGTTCCGTCAACGACGCGGGTCATCAGCAAATCCGCAATCGCGCCATACGGCAAGCCCAAAATATCGCTAGAAACAAGGGGCTCTTCGGAAACCGCAAAGACCCTTTTCCACCTTTCTGATGCGGCTGCTTTTTTGAGAGCGTCATTCACTTCTTCAACCGTTGTCGGCCGCTTCGGTACAAATGTCACGTCAACGATAGAACCTGCAACAACCGGTACGCGGATGGCAATGCCGTCGAATTTTCCATTGAGAGACGGATACGCCAGAGAAGTTGCTTTTGCCGCGCCCGTTGAAGAGGGAATAAGATTCTGCGCTCCCGCCCTTCCTTCGCGCATGTCTTTTTTTGAAATTCCGTCCACAATCGATTGGCTCGCGGTGTACGCGTGTGTGGTATTTAGTAGCGCACGCTCTATGCCGATAGCTTCTTCCAAAATTCCTATCAAAGGCGACGCGGCGTTCGTCGTACATGATGCGTTGGAAGTGATATCACAGGTCCCGAACTTCTCTTCATTCGCCCCTATGAGGATTGTCTCTACCCCTTCGCCTTTTGCGGGAGCCGAGATAACCACGCGCTTCGCACCGGCATCCAAATGCGCTTTCGCTTTGGCGGCATCCGTAAAGGCGCCCGTTGACTCAACAACAATATCGACTTCTAAAGCTTTCCATGGCAGCTTCGCGGGATCCTTCTCTTGGATAAGCGGGATACTCTTCCCTTCAATCACGAGTGCATTTTCACCATGCACAACCTCAAATGGCACGCGTCCATAGACGGTATCGTACTTCAACAGATACGCGAGATTTTCCGCAGGAGCGAGATCATTGATACCGACAATCTCAATCCCCGCATCGGGGCGAGCATGCGCCGCCCTTAAAAAACAGCGGCCGATTCTGCCAAATCCATTAATAGCGATTTTCGTTGATTTCATTTCCCCATTCTACATCCTATTCTTAAATCTTTGTGTGTATACTACATGTAGGATTTACGAAACCCTACATGTAGGGTTTCGTAAATCCTACATATGGATTTTTATCATGTTTTGAATCGCGGGGTTGAGGGACGGGCACTTTTCCTTGATTCTTCTGATTATGTTCGTTTTGTGCATAATCTGTACCAATTTAACGACACCGCCCCGGCCGCAGCCTCTGAACGCCGCCACTTCTCCAATGTAGGGTTTACGAAACCCTACATACGGGAGCGGATTGTGGACATTCACGGATGGTGCCTGATGAAGAATCACTATCATCTCTTGCTGTCAGAGCGAGTCGAAGGAGGACTCTCGCTTTTTCTTCGAAAACTGAACGTAGGCTATGCGAATTATTTCAACGAACGATACGAACGGAGTGGAACCCTGTTTCAGGGACGAACCAAAAAGATTCTCATAGAGAAAGACGCACAATTCAATTACATCCTCCATTACATACATCTGAACCCTCTTGACTATCTGAAGGGTGCGGAAGGATGGCGGATACGGAGTAAGGGAAAAGGAATCAAAAGCGCGAAAGCCGCCTTGGACTATCTTGAACACTACCGATGGTCGAGCTATCTCGATTACTGCGGGAAGGAAAATTTTCCTTCGGTGGTTACCACTGAATTTTTTGGCGATGCGTTTGGAAAATACGAGACCGCAATCCGCGAATATCTGAAGAACATTGAAACCGCAGGTGAAGCGAATGGGAATGAGTATCGTGACTTGTGTCTTGAATGATTCCTCCATGGCCGACATCCGATGTCGGCCATGGGGGAGGTCTCAATGTGGGACATCCGATGTCCTACATGTCTTATTTCAGCGCCGCTCTCGTTCGTGGCCCCACCACTCCCCACGCTGTCGTGGATTCATTGCCGGAACAGACGATGTTCTGGGCGCATTGGAACTTCCGGACGGCGGCGCGGGTGAGTGGGCCAAAGTATCCAGTGTCGTTCCCTGCTTCGAGGTGGCCTTTCCCGATAAGGTAGCGCTGGAGGGTAGTAACATCGGAGCCGCGGATGCCATACCAGAGAGAGCGGGTGATGGTAATAGAGGGTACGGTGGTTGTTTGTGCGGGAACGGTAGAAGCCGGAGCCGGAGAGGTTCCGCTTCTTGATTTTATGAATTGGATGGTGGCAGGCCCCAGGATGCCCGTGCCGGACAAGAGACCGTTTGGAGTGAGAATCTGTGCTCGATATTTCTCTTGGTAGCGAACGAGGGCCGCGGCGGTTGCGGGGCCGAAGTACGTTGTTTCTTGGCCGGAGACAGTGACTGCAAATCCTTCGGCATTGAGGAATTTCTGAAGGGCACGAACGTCTTCGCCTGTGGCTCCCCTGAAGAGATTGCGAGAGAAGGCAGGGGCAGGAGCTGAACTAGAGGTTGAAGAGTTGGATGGAGAACCGGGTGAAGAGCCGGATGATACGGAATTGCTTGTTCCAGTGTTGGGAGAACCGGAACTGGAGGAAGGAGGGACATAAGGAATACCTCCGCCACCACCTCCACCTCCGCCTCCACCTCCGCCGCCTCCCCCACCACCTCCGCCGCCACCTCCGCCGCCTGTTGGTGGTGGTGGAGGAGGCGGAGTTTCTGTTGCTCCGGTTGTCACACTCGTGGCAGTAGATTGTGCCGAAGTATTTCCCTTGGCATCATGGGCCAACACTGTATAGGAGTAGGCGGTCGAGGGGGAAAGACCGGTGTCAGAGAACGTGAGCTCTATAGTGGTGCCTATTTGCGTACCGCCTCTGAATATTTTGTACCCTGTAACACCCACAGCGTCTGTTGAGGCCTGCCATGAGAGGTTGATTTGGGTCGAAGAAACTTTGGTGCCTGCAAGTCCAGCTGGTATTGACGGGGCAATGGTGTCAACGACGACGCTATTGCTGACGGTAACCGAGACACTGGAGGAGGTTTTTATGTTCCCCGACGTATCTTCTGCGACTGCTTCAATAGTGTGAGCTCCGTTCGTAGCGCCTTTCGTATCCCAAGCAACTGAATAAGGCGCAGTGGCATCCTTGGAGCCGATGAGAGCTCCGTCCACCTTAAACTGCACGTTCTTGACGGCCACGTTGTCAGATGCGGTTGCGGAGAGTGTTGCCGTATCGGAAAGTGTTGCGCCGGAGGAGGGGAGGGTAAGAGAGACCGCGGGGGCAGTGGTGTCAGAATCCGCAACATTGGTGAGCGTAAGTGTCACTGTTTTATTTACTACTGAGCCAACATCAACAGTGGCGAAATCAACCACGTTAGAAGAAAAAGAAAGAATCATGCTCGCAGTTGCTGCTTCCCTATTCACCAAAAATGCAAAATAGCGACCGATATCTTCAAAGACAAGAATAATCTTCTGCGTCACATCTAAAAGCCACGCAAACGGCGAAAACCATCCGCTGTCTGCAATAATTTTGCTTATAATTTGCGGCATCCCACTCGGGAACCGCATCTCTTCTATATTGGTGATAGTAAAGCTGACGAGAGGGGTACCGCTTTTCTTTTTAACGAGATAGGAGCTGTCGGCTTGCTTGGTGTAGGTAAACGCAGAGCGCGCAGTTCCAGAAGAAAATGGCGGACTGGTGAGTACGAGCACGTCATATCCTCCTTTTCCATCAACGACAGAAACGTCTGAAGTCCAAGTGAGCGTATCGTTGCCGTCCGTGCCCGCAAGGACTCCCGTAACGGTTGCGCTTGAGGGAAGACTGGCAGCAGGGGTAACAATTGGTTGGGTTACAATATTTGAATTCGCACTATTGGCATTGGCAACGGTTACTTGGACAACGGTAGGAACGATATGTCCTGCCGCATCTTGTGCATCAACCTCGATGAAATGAGTCCCGTCGAATACGCTCTTGCTATCCCAATTCACCGAATAAGGAGCTGTTTTGTCTGTGTTGCCAATTTTAACTCCATCTACATGAAATTGTACGTTAGCTACTCCTGTATCATCGGAAGCGTTTGCTGAAAGCGTTACTGTGCCAGAGAGCGTTGTTCCTCCCGAAGGTGTGGTGAGAGAGACGGTAGGGGCAGTGGTGTCAGCATTTCCATCAGAAGGGGGGGTGGTGGTAACGGTAAGAGAATCAGAACCTGACCCAGCTGGCCCAATACAAGTAACAGTGTAGGTCGTCGTGCGCGGAGGTCTATCAAACACTGTTAATTCTGTCGCTCCGTTTACCTTATACGGAGCGAGGTTTGTGGCACTGCAGTAAAAGGCGTTGGATGAAGACCATGTCATCCTGATCTCTGTGCTTGCCTTGATGGATTGACTTCCCGCGATGTGTAACGTAACCGTTGGCTTAGAGGTTGTAGGTGATGACCCCGTTGTTGCGTTCACTGCTGAGGATTGCGCTGAGGCCTTTCCGAAAGAGTCGTACGCAAGCACGGTATAGGTGTACGTCGTCGAGGGAGAGGGGGCAACGTCAGAGAAGGTGGTGTCATTAGAAATCCCTATTTGAGTGCCGTTCCTAAGAACTTTGTAGCGTATGACCCCGGTGGTGGATTCTGTTGATGATTGCCATGAGAGATCTACTTGAGTTGAAGAACCTTTAACAACTGCCGAGAGCCCAGTGGGAATCGATGGGATAGTAGTGTCAACGACAACACTATTGCTCGTGGTAACCGAGACACTTGCGGAGACTTTTATGTTTCCCGACGTATCTTCCGCGACCGCTTCAACCGTGTGAGTGCCATTAGCGACGGTTTTTGTATCCCAATTGATAGAGTATGGCGCGGTGGTATCTTTGACGCCAACGGTAATACCATCCACTCTAAACTGCACACTTTTAATGCCGGTATCATCAGAAGCGTTCGCTGACAGTGCAACCACATTGGACAGCGCCGCCCCCGCAGAAGGTGCGGCAAGAGAAACGGTAGGGGTAATGGTGTCGGTGCTTGTTTTTACGCGGCCGATTCCTCGTAGCTGTAAACTCTTTAAAAGGCCTGAAATTTTGTCAGTAAATGAAAGCGTTCCTGTGCGTTCCCCTGTAGCGGTCGGCTTGAAGGTAAGCGTAATCTGGCATGACTGCCCCTCTGCCAAAGGCCCGGTGCAGGTGGTGGTGTACGTAAAGTCGCCAGTGATGGAGAGGCCTTCGATGGGGAGTGATGCAGAAGTTGCTTCTGTAGTAACACTCACCGCACTAGACTGTGCCGAAGTATTCCCCTTGGCATCATAGGCGGCAACTTTGTACGAATAGGCGGTGAGAGGAGAGAGCCCGGTATCGGAGAATGTGAGCTCTATAGTGGTGCCTATTTGCCTACCGCCTCTGAATATTTTGTACCCTGTGACACCTGTGTTGTCAGTTGAGGCCTGCCACGAGAGGTTGATTTGGGTCGAAGAAACTTTGGTGCCTGCAAGTCCAGCTGGTGTTGAAGGGGCGGCGGTGTCAGCGGTATTGGCAACGGTAACCGAAACACTTGCGGAGACTTTTATGTTCCCCGACGTATCTTCTGCGACTGCTTCAATAGTGTGAGTGCCGTTCGTAGCGCCTTTCGTATCCCAAGCAACTGAATAAGGCGCAGTGGCATCCTTTGAGCCGATGAGAGTGCCGTCCACCTTAAACTGCACATTCTTGACGGCCACATTGTCAGATGCGGTTGCGGAAAGAGTGGCAGTATCGGAAAGTGTTGCGCCGGAGGAGGGGAGGATGAGAGAGACCGCGGGGGCAGTGGTGTCGGTAGTGCCGGCAGTAACATTTACGGTAACGGAGGCAGTAGCTGAACCGCCAGATCCAGTACACGTTATCGTATAGACCGTAGTTGCCTGAGGTCTTGAGTATTGTCTCCCGCCGACCACTCCTCGTGGGGTAAAGTTGATACCCTCGCAAATAAGAGCATCGGTTGATGTCCAGTCGAGTGCGGCCTCTTCACGGTTCGTAATTGTTTGCTTGACTGCAGTAAGCGTAACCGTGGGACGCGGGGCGTTCGGATCAATTGTGGGAGCGCCAACGGTAACGGTGATGGAATCAGAATCTGAACCGTTGGGGCCTGTGCAGGTGATCGGATAGACCGTAGTTGTAGTGGGCTTCACTACTGCTGATCCGCTCACCAGAGTTACTTTAAACGTGGCACTGCTACAGCTGGTAACATTGAATGAAGTCCATGTGAGCGTAACAGACTGGCCGGCGGTAGTGATGAGAGTGGGAGTTGCGGATAGCACAACGTTCGGAGCGTCCGATGTCGCTCCCGGAGCACAGACCAAACCAATAATCTCGGGATAGGTTGTTGAATTGGCACACGGAGCTATGCCGCCTGCAATAGCAATTCCATATTTTGCCCAATTCTGTTCGTTAGTTAAACCCGCTTCGGGAGAGCCGACATAACTCGTCCCAACAGTTTGTGGAATGACGTACGTTGGAGCCTGTTCCTTGTAATAAACTCTGAAGTCTTTGCTCGAGTCTCCGTTGTAATCTTCCACGATAATTTCATCCTTTTGTATCGCATTGTAGGCGAGCTTTCCCTGTTTGGCTGGTGAAAAATAGGTAGTAATGTTTTTAAGCGGATTACTTTTATATGCTCCGAATTTTACATTCTTGATAAGCGTTTTACGGGCAGGAAGCTTCGTTGCATGCGCGCCATCTCCTCCATCGGTAGAATACGCCATAAGGCTGATTTCAACATTAACGTTATTTTTAAGCACACCGCCTTCTATGGTGTACGGTTGAGCAGGACTGGTTACGCCTCTCAAGTTTGTTTCTGTCGCAACTGCAACCCCGACATTCATCCCTTGGATGTCTGGGTTACGAAGTGTGATATTAGAGGCCACCCGCCCATCCTTAGTGAAGATTCCGGCTTTCGGCCCATTCTTCAATACCACATGATTTCCTCGTACTACAAGGTTCTCAAGCAGTATATTATTCCCGCGTACCGATACCCCGGTATCCGTCGTCCACGCCGTAAAGTCACGTATGACACTCGTCCGTGTTCCTGCTCCCGCCCCTTCATCGTCAGTAGCGCCAATACCCCACAGGTTCAGACCGTACTGTATGCTTCCATACGCTTCATTATTGGAAAATTCAAGGGTTGGCAAGGTAGCTTGACTTTCTACGCTGTATTCACCAGGATTGTTTTTATCTGCCCCCTTAAATGCCGGTATGCGGAGTTCTCCAATTCCAAGATTGCCAAAGGTAAATCCATCGGCAGTGCCGTTTGTCGCAACATTATTTCGTACATAGTTATTACCCGCACCGCGAAACCAAAACCCGGAACCTTCATGGGCAAAATCCTGAATAGCTTGTCTAAAGTAAATGGCATGGTCTGACCCAAAAGCCGACATGACAAAATTGCTGGCAATCGTGTTAAAGCTTTCCGACGCATCCTCCGTGTTAATACCAGCGCCTAGAGACTTATACACGGTGTTGAACTCTACCAAGCCATAGTGAGCGTTGTGGAGCGTAATGCCCCACTTAGGGCTCCCCTCAACCGCATTTCCTATTATGCTGAATTGCGGCTGTGAGGCCGGAAGACCCGCGGGACCCATAAGATGATGCATGTGAATCACATAACGGCCGATTTGATTTGTCCCTATTTGGGTAACAGCCCCACTCGCGTCCTTCACCACGCTATCGAGAGGGTCCATAGCCCGTGTCCGTCCCATGTCTTTAAAGAGAGCGTACTCAATGTCAACAGAGGAGCGCTGGAGAAATGCGCTGTGCCCTCTGGTTCCAGAAGGAGTCTCTGATCGAATGATTACGTTTCGAGAGAGGTTAACTATGTGAGGAAGGAAACGAAGCGTGCCGTCTGCGTCTCGTGCTCCCAAATGATCGTTCGCAAGAGAAGTCTCAAGCGTGATGGTGTTCCCACTTATGGATTTTATGACTAGCTCCTCGGTCTCGTCTCTATCAGTTTGAGGTCCTGCATCCGTACCAGGAAGGACTACTTTGTCTCCCGCCTTCCACCCCGAAGGAGTTTGTGAAAGAGAGAGGGTGGTGTTCCCTGCTTTAGGTTCTTGCGCAAGACGAACAAACGTTGGACTTTTAACGGCACCGACTATCTCAACTGTTCCATCAAGCGCAATTAAGGAAGTGCCCCATTGAGCAGGATCATAGACCCCGCTTCCATCGTTCGTCGTATCAATGGGTTTGTTTTTTATGACGACTTCTGCAGTGAGGTTGGCGGGGAGAGGATTCGCTTTGGTGCCAATTCTGAATGTCCCGCCAAGCATAACCAAAATGTTTGCCACCATGAGTTTGGTGTTTTGATCGGTTTTGAAGGTGAGCGTTCCCCCATTATCAATGCCGACCGTGTCAACATTTCCGGTCATGGAATCATAAGAGACGGCGTGGGAGATAAGAACAATATCATTTGCGGAGGGTACTGCCCCAGTGCTCCATGTGGCAGGGCTACTCCACGCTCCGTTTCCCTTACTCTTTACGGTGGGGTTTTTGGCGAAATTAGGAATGGTATCAGGAGGAGCATTAAAAGATGCCGATGTGGCGTCTCCAATCACGGCGGCTACAAGAGACCCCGGAGATGTTTGAGGAAAATTGAGAACGAAAACTGCTACCAAAACAAGAACACCACCGCCAAGAGCAAGGAGAGCGCCACGGCTTATCATGCCTCTATTGTATACCCGAGTGGGCCCCTGCAACATCATGGATGTGGACTGTCGCACTGTGGACATCGTATGTCCACAGTTAACGAGTGAGCCCGCGCAACAGCATGGTGTGGACTGCTGTTATACTGCTTCGTAATGGATTTTAGCTTTATTGAAACAAAGACTCTTTTACTTATCGTGCATTTGATTGGGCTTGCGCTTGGTGTTGGCGGTGCGCTCATGTCGGATTTGATGTTTTTCCGAGCGATCCGCGACAAAGAAATTACTCCCACTGAAATGGACTTTCTTACACTCGCGAGCCGGTGCGTAACCATCGGACTTTTTATCCTCATTCTTTCAGGCGTGGGCCTGTTCTTCCTTGATACCGAGCGCTATCTCGCCTCATCAAAGTTTCTGGTGAAGATGACAATCGTTCTTATACTTACCCTCAACGGTGTCCTGTTTCATCTGATACACATACCTCACCTCAAGAGCGTGGCGGGAAATCGAGTCCCGCTTCTGTATGAATTCTCCAAAAGACGCTGGCTTTTTCTCGGAAGCGGGGTCGTATCGGTAGTCTCTTGGCTGTCGGCGCTTATACTCGGCGTATTCAAAAGTGTGCCACTTTCATATGAGGTTATTTTGGATGGCTATGGCATCCTCCTTATTATCGGCTTTATTGTGGCATTTCTTCTTCGCAATAGACTACTGCCGATACGTTAGAAAACACCCTAAAGGTCCCTAACGGTGAAAAGCGGAGACTGTACTGTGGACATCGTATGTCCACAGTGTCTCCCTGTGTCCCGTCCACATGTGGATATCGTATGTCCACAGTATGAAATGGCGAGTTACAGGCTCTTAGCTGTTTTCCTACTGTGTCGTAAAGGAAGCGATGTCTGATTCTGCCACCTGGCCGGCCGAGGCCGCAGTAATCTTGAAATAATACGTCGTATTTCGCTTAAGCCCAGTAAGCTTCTTGCTCTGACTTAGGGAAAGCGTAGAGGCGGGGACAACAGAGACAAGCGCGTCTGGTGCTGTGCCATAATAAAGAGTCCCGCTTGCTTTTACCGTCCCAGTGTTCCAACTAATATTTTCAGAAACTGCAGTGGTACTCGTACTAATGAGAGTTACTTGGATATTCGAAATGATGAGTGTGGCCGGTACTTTGATCATAAGATTTCTTGCGGTACTCGTGTTACCGACGGCATCGAACGCGCGTACACTATATTGGTATGTTGCGCTATACGTGACACCAGTGTCTTGATAGTTAGTCTCTGTGGTTGTAGCTATCCATATCCCATCACGAGAAATCTCGTAACCGACAACGCCCACGTTGTCTGTTGAACTGGCCCAAGAAAAGTTTACCGTAAGAACCGGAACGCTCGTTACGGAACTTTTAACCCCCGTCGGTTTTGTAGGAGGCAGCGTGTCCGGTATCGTAACTGTTATGGGCAAAGTTTGTTGAGAAAAATTTTCTGCCGCATCATATGCAGATACGGAGTATTCGTACGTATGCAAGACAACAACGGTACGATCCGTATAGTTTCGACTCGTACTGGTAGCAAAAGGTATTCCATCACGATACATTTGATACCCTATAACACCGACATTGTCTGTTGGTCGACGCCATGAAAGTGACGCATATTTTGAGGTAGGAGCAGACGCCTGAAAAGATGAAGGTGTGGTAGGAGGTGTAGAATCTCCTAAGACAGTCGCACTAACCGGCGCACTTACTGACGAAACATTTCCTGCAAGGTCGAAAGCCAATACCCTGTATTCATACAAAACATTAAAGGTAACCGCAGAATCCAAATAAGAAGGTTCAGTAGTAGTTGCAAATGCTTCCCCATTTCTATACACCATGTATCCCGTAACTCCTACATTGTCCTCTGAAGCAAGCCACGTCAGATCAATGCGTCTCATACCCGAAACACTTGAAATAGTAAGGACCGAAGGAGCTGTAGGAACAGTAAGATCAGGAACTGAAACCATGAGTACGCTTGATTGAGAAACATTTAGAGCTGCATCATATGCGCGCACACTATATATATAGGTATGTCCTTCAGAGACTGCTATATCTTCAAAGGCTGTTTCCGTTGTAGATGCAATGAGTACATCATTTCTATAGATGTCATAGCCCACAATTTCTATATTGTCAGTTGAAGCATCCCATGTAAGCTTGACAGAAGTTGATGCAGTAAGAGCTACCTGAAGATTTGTAGGAGCTGAAGGCGAAACAGAATCAGGAAAGGGTACAATTACAAAAACCGCGGAACTTGTTCCTGATTTATTCCCTGCAACATCAAAGGCGAGAAGCCTGTATGTATATGTACTGCCTCCTGAAACACCCGTATCGAGATGGGTCGGTAAGGCTGTCGTCGCAATTCGCATATTGTTCCGAAATACATCATATCCTGCAACACCAATGTTGTCGGTTGAGGTTGCCCATGTGAGCAAAACTGAAGGAGGTGAGGAGAAAACTGTGCGAGAAATATTGACAGGAGTAGAGGGAGGAATTATATCCCGAACAGGAGTAAAAATTGTAACTCCCATGCTTTGAGCAGACACATTCCCTGCTACATCAAACGCAGAAACACGGTAAGAATAAAAATGGTTATATTGCAATCCTGTATCAATAAAGCTATTGCTAGTGGTTGTTGCGATTTGAACGTTCATGCGATAAATGCGGTAGCCGGCAACCCCTTCATTATCAATGGAAGGATTCCAAGAAAGCAAAATAGAAGCCGTTGTGGAAGAGGCCATGCCGAAACCCATTAAACCTATTGGAGAAGTAGGTGGCAAAGTATCAGCTATGGTTACTGTAACTGGATCACTCTGCGGCGAAATATTCCGAAATGAATCGTAGGCCGCAACGGCATATGTATTTGTAAGACTAGTAAAAGGCTGATCGGCATACTTTGTTCCTGTCGTCGTAGCGATTTGTATGCCATTTCTGTATATGAAATACCCACTCACAAATCCCGAATCATCTGTAGAAGAGTCCCAAGAGAGATTTACAATATCAAGTGTAGAGGTGGAGGGAGACCCAAAAAGATTTTCAGGAATAGAAGGGGGAATGATATCAGGCGCAGGTGGAGTAAGAGCGTTTATAGTTGAACGACCGGCATTTACTCTTCCCCATCCGTAGAGAGTATCCCTATTTGGAGCACCTAAATCGTCCGAGCCAGAGGCAAGAATTCCTTTAAGTTCTGTAGGACTGAGTGACGAATTTCTTGAAAGAACGAGAGCAGCTACCCCAGCGGAAATCGGCGAAGAAAAAGAGGTACCGCTTACTTCCCATGTACCACCCTCGCGTCCCGCGGCAACAATACTCACTCCCGGCGCAGAAAGATCAACAGGGACACCATAATTTGAAAAGCTTGCTTTTTGGTCATTCTGATCAGTCGCAGAAATCGTCATAATTGACGAAATGTCGGGATAGGTTAGCAACACATTACTGTTACCGGCACTTTGAAACATAAGCCCTCCTTTACCTTGCAAATAAAGTGCGGCATTTTGTATAACATTTGAAGGTGCGGAGTTGTTTCCAAAGCTAACATTGACAATCCGTGCTCCGTGATCAGCGGCCCAAATAATTCCATTAGCGATGTCTGAAGAAAATGCGATACCCTGCCCCGGTTGATTAATTTTTATCGGCATGATACTTGCACCAAAGGCCTCGCCAACACCGTGCAGTTCGTTATTCGCATACGCAGCTGCAATGCTTGCTACCCGGGTGCCGTGTCCATAGTCGTCATCTGTTGAAATTGCAGAATTATTCACGATATCGAAGCCTTCTACGCACTTGCCCAAAAGATCCACTATTGAACACGCAACACCGGTATCTATAATCGCGATAGTAACACCAGTGCCGTCAGCCAAATCCCACGCAGTTGGTGAATCAATAATCGTGTGATGCCAAGAATTTGGATAAAACGGATCATTCGGAATAAAGGCGGCAGTTGTCGTTCCGACAGAACTTGCAGGAGCTAAAATTAATTCAGCTGATTCTCCTTGGATGGTGTACAAAATATCTGCCTCAACCGATTCAACTTGAGGATCAGTCTGAATATCAGAAATGGCGGCTGCGATGTCGGTTCCTTCCGAAAGCGTGACTACTTCTGATTTAATGGAATCAAGTGTTTTAATATGCGTATAATTTCTCCGTTCGCTTGCGCGTAATGCACGCACTCCCTGTCGTGCTACGTTTGTATTTTTATAACGAACAATAAAACGTTTTTCGCCGGACAAAACCGCACTCTGCATTGCAATGGCAAAACTGGAATCTGACACGCGCGTGCTCGTGCCGTGTTCGCTTGCGGGGACAATCGAGGAAAACTCATTATTTTCAGGTACGGTATCTGCGCGGTGAGGTTGAGCAAAGGGTACGGTAGCGGCCGCGACAGTGTGTGCGACGCTCAAGATGCACCCGATGAGAACTACAAAAAGGAAAATTGATACTTTAAAACTTCGAAAAGATTTTTTGTCTATCGCGATTTTCATAACGTTCCTTGCAATATAACACTAAATATTTTCATGTCAACCGCTTTTGCGTCAGGTGGGCGAAAAAAGCATGAGTTCTAAAGACTTCATAGTCATTAAAATATATGCCTGCCGAGCTTATTCAGGCTGTGGAGTAATCACCCCTCCCCTGTGGACATCGTATGTCCACAGGGGAGCAGGTGGGTATACTAGAAGAGATGGAGCTGTATCACGTTCTGAATCGTGGCGTAGATAAACGAACTATTTTCCTCGATGACCGGGATCGTTTCCGTTTCGTACATGACCTGTACGAATTTAATGACCAGCACTCTGCTCTCACCTTCCGCGACCCATCTGTGGACATCGTAAGTCCACAGATGAGGCACAGGCATCGCGAACGGTCCCTGCTCGTCGATATCCACGGATGGTGCTTAATGAAAAATCACTATCACCTGCTACTTTCAGAGAGGGTTGAGGGCGGTATGTCTCTCTTTTTGAGAAAACTGAACGTGGGCTATGCAAAATATTTTAATGAAAAACACAAACGAAGCGGGTACCTTTTCCAAGGACGAACGAAAAAAGTTCTGATAGAGCATGACGCGCAATTCAACTACATCCTCCCTTACATTCATCTGAACCCGCTTGACTACCTGAAAGGGGCGGAAGGATGGCGGATTCGAAGCAAGGGAAAGGGAATCAAAAGCGTGAAGGCCGCCTTACACTATCTTGAAAACTATCGGTGGTCGAGCTATCTCGATTACTGCGGAAAGAAAAATTTTCCTTCCATTCTAACAACTGATTTTTTCGCAAACGGAAAAGAACATCAAGATATGATCCGCGAGTACCTTGAGAGAGACGAAAATGGTGAAAATGAATACGCGCCGCTCTTTCTAGAATAATCCCTTATGGGCAACGAGAATATGTGGACATACGATGTCCACATATTCTGGGAATCGGTGCGCAAATCTGTAGTGCGGACATTCTGTGGATATACGATGTCCACATACCATGGAGGTCTGTGGACCAACCTGTGGACATACGATGTCCACAGAAATCAAGAACCCCGCAGCAGAGCTGCGAGGTATGAATTAGGAACTGAATAGGTTTGGTTGGTGGTGTATTTGTTCATAGGTCTTGCCTTGGTTTCTGACATACTGCGCGATGATGTTCTCATTGGCATACTGCCCGACCGTGTTTATATAGTATCCTTTCGTCCAGAATTGGCCACCCCACAGCTTCTGCTTCACTTCGGGATGGTGCTTAAAGATCATCTTCGCCGTGATGCTCTTGGTGAGTTGGGCGAGGCGCGCAGGTGAATACTCTGGGACGGATTGGATGAGGAAATGGACGTGATCCTCGTCTGCCCCGACTTCGTAGTACCCGATCTCGTACCGCTTCTCTATGCCGAGGCAGATTTCCTTGAGCGTCTTCGTGACTTCGGGAGTGAAGACGTCCTTGCGGTACTTCGCGGGGCAGACGAGGTGGTACAGGAGGAGGTTCTTGTTGTGACGCTTGACGACGTGGTCGCTCATCCCCTCATCCTAACCTCTGAATGCCCCCGAAGCAGAGCTTCGAGGAAATCTTTTCGATTATAACAACAAATCCTGTGTGGGGATTCTTATGTTGAGTATCCATATTAAATAGTTTGGAAAGTAGCTCAATTGTTGGAGTCTCACTGTAGGTCGGTAACGACTATGCGGTATATGCTTCTACTACCCGCCCAATCTTGCGGTTTATTCGTTTGCGGTAGAAAAACTTGCGAATCTCTTCCACCACTACTATTGACGCGGCAATTGGTATAATCATCAGCCACTCGGCCAGACTAAGCGGCACGGTGCGGAGTATGGACTGAAGGAACGGATTGTACACCGCGAGCATCTGAAGAATTATTACAACCGTAGTCGCCCCCAGCAGCCATTTGTTGGATAAGAAGTTCATTTGGAATATTGATTTGTTCTCCGAGCGGCAATTCCATGCATTGAACCACTGAAACACCGCGAGCGTGGTGAGAGAAATAGTCCATGCCTTTGAGAGGTCGTTTTCAAAGTACCCTTGGAACAAAAAGAGCGTACCGAGCATCATGGGTAGCGCCATTACTGCCATGCGCCGCACCATGAGACCATCGACTATATATTTATTCGGACGTTCAAACTTTCCGGTTAGTAAGCCATCTTCCTTGGGCTCCATCGCGAGGGCAACGTCTAAGAAGCCGTCAGTAACAAAGTTGAGCCAGATGATTTGCGCCGCGAGAACCGGCAACGGATACCCGAGCAAGAGCGCGACGGTAATTACTAACACCTCGCCCAGGCTGGTTGAAAAGAGATACAAAATAACTTTCTTAATGGTTTTGTAGATGCTCCGGCCTTCTTCAATCGCGGAGATGATACTGCCGAAATTGTCGTCAAGGAGCACGATGTCGGCCGCCTCTTTTGCCACCTCCGTGCCGATTTTTCCCATCGCGACGCCGAGATCTGCGGCGATCAAAGGAGGCGCGTCGTTCACTCCATCACCAGTCATGGCGACAATCTCTTTGCGCCTCTTGTACGCCTGGATGATTCGCAACTTATGCTCAGGCGTAACTCGCGCGAAGACGGAAATATCAGGAAGCCGTGCCGCAAGTTCGGCATCGGACATTTCGTCCACTTCCGTCCCGGAGACCACCTTGTCGCCTTCCTTCCAAATACCCGCCTCCTTCGCAAGGGCTTGCGCG
>Ga0209542_10008341_pt1 | contig 19387 bp, 17 predicted proteins | sample RifCSPhighO2_01_FD_184028 | JGI IMG/M metagenome (GOLD analysis project Ga0209542, IMG submission 184028) | Soil microbial communities from Rifle, Colorado - Rifle CSP2_plank highO2_0.1 (SPAdes) (version 2) | ecosystem: Environmental > Terrestrial > Deep subsurface > Rock core/Sediment ...
GACGGTAGTGGTCGCCACCAGAGCGTGAGGGCTGAAGAGATGTGCTACCGGGGCGGCACCCAAGAACTTGATGGATGAAAGCGGGTTAGGAGCACTGCCGTGTCCAAGAGCGTCTGCGGTTACTTGAAGAGAATTGTTTGTAGTCCAATTTTGGCTGATACCCGCTTCAAAGTCAGTATTCGGTATAGGAAGACTTACAGGGAGGGGCGGAGGTACCACTACACCTGTGGCGGTAATTTGCGAATTATCTACGTAGGCCTCACCTGTAGAATTGGCTGTTAGGTAAGTCTGCAAGGAAGCCGCACGAACTAAACCAGAAGTCGGGGTGTACGAGTAAGTAGAAGTGGCCTCGGTGCCGAGTGTCGCTTGTCCGAGCCATTGTCCGGAAATCCAATTGCCGTTAATATCGTACTCGTCCATATAGAATCCAATTTCCCCCAGTGGCAAATCAGTGGTGTTGACATAGGTGGACACATTGTAGATTGTCGAGAAAGCAACCAGAGCGTGAGGACTGAAGAGATGAGCCGGCAACGCGTCACCTACAAATTTAATGGAAGATGAGGCATTTGGCAGAGCACCGTGGCCCAACATGTCTGCCGTTACTTGCAGAACATTGGTGGTGGTCCAGTCTTGAGCAATACCCGCTTCAAAGTCACTGTTGGGCAAAGGAAGACTTATCGGAGATACTGGCGGAGTGGTGGTACCCGCTATATCAAGCCCGAAGTTATCGATATAAACCTCGCCTGTGGAACTGGCCGTCAGATACGCCTGGAGAGAAGCGGCATGGACAGTTCCAGAAGTTGGTGAATATAAGTAGGTGGAGGTAGCTTCTGTACCGAGAGCTACCGCTCCGAGCCAGCGACCGGAAACCCAAGCGCCATTGACATCAAATTCATCTATGTAGAAACCGAATTCTCCAGATAACAGGCCATTTGTGTCAGCGAAGGCCGAGATACTATAGACAGTCGTACTACCAACTGTAGCGTGAGGACTGAAGAGGTGTGCCGGCGAGGTTTCGCCCAGAAACTTGATTGACGAACTGGCATTCGGGTCTGTGCCATTACCAAGCGTATCCGCTGTTACCTGGAGAGCATTGTCTGTAGTCCAACCCAGAGAAAGGCCCGCTTCGAAGTCACTGTTTAGCAGAGGAAGGTCTGCTGGAGGAGGTATTACGCCGGTAATAGTAATTTGTAAGTTATCTACATAGGCATCGCCCGTAGAGCTTGCTGTCAGATAAGTCTGAAGAGAGACCGCGTAGACTAAAGTAGAAGCGGGAGTGTATGAGTAAGCGTGGGTAGAGGTGGCGCTGGATGTGGCTTGCCCGAGCCAACGGCCGGAAATCCAGTTTCCGTTCGTATCATACTCGTCCAAGAAGAAACCGAGTTCTCCTGAAGTAAGACTCAAAGTGTTACTGAAAGCTGTAACTTCATAAATGGTAGAAGTGGCAACTCGGGCGTGAGGACTGAAGAGATGAGCCGGTAAAGCGCCGCCTGTGAACTTGATGGAAGATGTGGCATTTGGTTCCGCACCATGGCCGGAGGCATCAGCGGTTACTTGTAGAGTGTTGGTCGTAGTCCAGTCTTGGGCAATCCCCAATTCGAAGTCGCTGTTGGGCAGAGGTAGGTCAACAGTTATCTGGACGATGGGATTCGGGATCGGTAACGGCCCACCTGTTCCGGTTTCAAATATAATTGCATTATCGATAAAAGCCTGTCCTGTCGAACCAGCTAAAAGATAGGCATGTAATCCCACCCGCACTGTCGAAGTTGATGTTGGTGTATATGAGTACGACTGATCTATAACAACACCAAGTGCGCCAGTACCAAGGAAATGTTGTGACATCCAGACATTATTCTCATCATACTCGTCTACGTAAAAGCCGAGTTCCCCCGCCGTGAGTTCCCTGGTATCGGTAAAGATGCGAACGCCATATTGAGTACTTGTCGATATGGCGGTACTCGTACTGTAGAGATTGGCTTGAGTAGCAGAACCGATAAGTCTCACAGACGAGGATTGTGTTGGGACAGCCCCCTTGCCTGTTGCGTCTGCCAGCACTTGGAGAGGGGTGTCTGTAGTCCAACCGCCGGAGATCCCGCCGAAAAAGTCACTGTTTGGCAAAAGACTCTCTTTCATATTGAGCACTTCGGCGACCGTTTGCGGAACAATACCTAATGTGTCCAGACTAGTCATCAGAGCTTGTAAGTCAGATGTCGTCCATGAATAGGTATCTGCAGGGTCGACAGTCGGCAAAATTTCATGAAAGACAATAATCAACCAACTGTTAGTAGCGATGGCTTCCTGAATCCACCCCTCCACTTCTGCCAGAGTAGTAGCATTGGTGATCTGCCTGACATAAAGAAGATACACATTGTAAGGCCACTGATTAAGACCAATTTCATGGAACCCCCGGTGTGATTCATAATAGGAAGCGATTTCGGAAACGATAGTTGAGTCATAAGCTCCGAAGGGAGTGGCAAAATTTATGGGCACAAGACCGTGGGCTTGAAGAGTGGCATAGTCATTCGCTATCTGGGCCTGCATTTCCGCGGGAGATAGGAGGGGTAATTCAAGGTGATTAACGCCGTGCCCTCCTATTTCCCAACCACCGTTTATTATTTCGACGACATTTTCCCAAGTCATGTATGAGGGTGTGCCGACGGTACCGCTATTAACATAAAGCGTGGCTTTCTTGCCAGCTGCGTTCAAGATAGGGAAAGCGTTTTGGTATTGCGAGAGCCAAGCATCGTCGAAAGTTAGAGAAACGGCCGGAGAAGCGGCGGAAACAACTTGTGGACCAAAAGAGAGAATGCCGATGGCCAAGATGATAACCTTGGGCCCGAATTTGCTAAAAATATTTTTTAGTGAAGTTTTCATAATGGTCATATTAGCTGCTATGGGGAAGACTTTCCGCATTTCGAAAAGCGGACGCGCACTTTTTGAAATTGAAATGGAAACGCATCAATGTGGCGACAAGAAGCAGAAAAGACAAAAATAGTAACAACAGTTGCCCGCTAACAATAGTGATATGTCCGGAATTATGGAAGATGAGGAAACCAACACTGGGAAGAATTGCTCCCCTATTAAGTTCAAACATGGTGGTACATTACTCTAGCCGCTGTTAAAAAAGGACAAAAAGCTGGGATATTTTTACTATTTCTGCTTTTAAAAGTCAACATTTTATTTTTTGATAAGTCTTTAATGGACGCGTGTACCCCAACTCCTGGTGTAGCCTATTCGGGCAAATCCAAGCTCAATAAACTTCTTTATCCTGCTAATCACATAGCTTTTTGTCCTGTTTTCTACCCAGGTAGATATGACATGAAAGATAAAAAAAGTATAACTACCAATGAGGACGAGCGATAACAGGTTTGCATAAAGAAATTCTGGAATGAGTAAGATTCTGATAAGCCGGTCCTTCCAGTCCCCCTCGTTGTAGAATTTCATAAACCAGACTTGGAACAGGTACCAAATTAAGGCTTGGGAGATAGATAGTATTAATATGGACATTATGATTGTACTGGAAATTGCCCCTGGTATACCATAGAAAATAAGAGACAAAATAATAAATAAGAATGTGGACATGAAAAGAAGATGACCGACTATATCTTGAAAAACAGATCGCCAGCAACGAACATCAGTTATGACAAACAGTCCGCCGACATTCCAACGCGTTCGCTGTCGCCACAATTCTGAAAATGTACTGGGCACCTGGGTCCAAGCGTAAGCATGGGGAGCAAGCCGAACGTGCCATTTCCCCTTTTTCTTCATATTAGCGGTTACTTCGTAGTCCTCGATAAGATGTTTTTCCGCAAAGAAACCCGCATCCTTCAAGGCTTGGACACGAAAAGCTGTAAGCATGCCATGCATTACAAGGGGACCGTAGAGAAGACCTTCATCGGCAACACGCGCGGCATTGAACCCAAAATATTCCAGTCCTTGGAGGCGGGTCAGAAAATTCTGATTTTTGTTGATAACACGGCACTGGGAACAAACAGCTCCAAGACGATCATCTTCCAGTAGATTTTCTACTAAATTCTTAATAGTTGTTTTAGAGATAATAACGTCGTCGTCAAGAGTGAAAATAATATCTGGTATCGCGCTACCTTGAGATTCGAGAAAATGTGATATTCCCTGATTGATGGCACCGGCTTTTAATCTATTTTCAGAAGTCCTGATAACAAAGACCCGATCGGAAATAGCGCGAATTTGTTCAAAGATACGATGCTCCGCCTCGTATTCTTCTGGCGTGGAATCATCGACAACACACACAACAAGATCACTGTTCCAACGAATTAAATCTTCAACCAGGCGGATGCTTAATCTGCTTGGTTTGAAAGACGGGATAATAGCAGCAACCCTACTGTTATGTTCTTTTTTATGAGCATTAAGGTTATTCGGGATAAAAATATTCCGAATGACATGCCAAAACTTGGCCTTGTGGATATTATTAGCTTTGTCCGTTTCTTCACCCTTCATCTAGTAAATCCTCTTAAATTCTTAATTCCTACCAACGAAATATACATTTTTGACCTTTAAAAGTCAAGGACTTTTATTTATAACAAATTTTGTCTTTATTGTAAACAGGTCTATCTCGGCAGTAATATTCTGTCCTTTATTGAATCACAAATCCTTCATATCTTCTTTGGGAAGCTTCTGGAGAGTAGAGCTTAAATATCTCTCGAGGCTGGTATGATTAGCATGTCGTATGATATACTGGGATCAATGAAACAAACTAATCGTCAACGCTGGTTTCCAGTGGTCGTCGAAAAAGATGAAGACGGCTTCTTTGTCGCAGTTAACCCATCGCTTACTGGCTGTTATAGTCAAGGTAAGACTATAGAAGAGGCTCTCGCCAATGTACAAGAAGCGACTGAACTTTGTCTTGAAAGTACGAGAGGAAAGGATGTGAACCGCGATACACAAGTGAGTGTGCATTTAATAGCTGCCTAAACATACCTCGTCTCCCGCGGCTTTCCGGCTTAAGCAAATTTTACGGGAGACTAATTATTCTGTAGAAGAATTTATCAATCTGTGACAGAAATTTACTTCCTATTTCCCTCTCAAATTCACACTGCATACGTTATAATCTCACGACCGTGAGATTATAACGTATGCAATACGAAAGTGTGCAAAATTCGATTTTGCACACTACATCTTTAATCCGCTATAGTGTAAATTAGATGTTAATCGAGAGCTGCCCTTGATATTTTACTAAAGTTCAACTATATAAGACCCGAGAAAAGTTTCGATAGCGCCAACCGTATCATCCTTTTATCCAGCGCGCAGTCGGGCGGCCGTGGCGAAGTGCATAAAATATCTCTCGAGATCAGAGAGACTTGTCTTGTATTGGTTCTCGCCCCAGATAATATCGCAGAAAACTTCCCTGGCCCTCCCTACTTCTCGCAATCTGCCGAGCCATCTCCCGTCTCTAAGAGTCAAATCAAAGAGTTCCAGAGCCCTGTTGACCGCACTGCCAAAGCCGTCAGAATCTCCGCCTTCGAGTCGGGCCGCTCTCCCAATTTCGCTGCCGATATTGCCCATCTGCTCAATGAGAGAAAATTTGTCCCAACTTTCCTTGAGACTGTCTCGCATAGAATTTATCGCTTCACTCTGCTGTCCACAATTGAGACAATTTTCTTCCGCAAAGCTTCGTCTTCCACCCCGCGACTGGTATTGCCAGAGAGCGGCTTGAGGTTAATCATGGAATCAAACTCGATAAATTGGTCTCCAGTCTTGTCCAGACGCAAATTGACGCCCCAGGTATTGTTTCTCTTGGAATCTTTCGTCTCGAGTAAGAGAGTTTCGAGGTCGGAGTGGAATTCTCCCCCGAGAGCCATTATTCCTTGCTCCACGTCAATGACCGCTTTGATCATAGTGAGAAACTGCTTACGAGCGAGAGTCTTGAGCGCTTCAAGAGTGATACTATCCTCAACAATCTTCATTCTAGCGTCATCGTTGTCCATGGCAACATTATACCTTACTAGAAGTGGTTAACTAATGAGTACTAGAATCACGCCCGTAATGGCGGAGATGACGGAGACTATCCAGTAGCGCATCACTACTTTTTCTCTCGACCAACCAATAGCTTGAAAATGGTGATGGAGCGGAGCGACTTTGAAAACTCGATGTTTGTTGAAAAATTTGTAAGAAATTATCTGGATGATGACCGAGAGCGAAGTGACAACCAAAGGGAAAGCGATGATTGGCAATAAGAGCACTGAATCGGTGAGAAAAGCGATAACCGCCAATACCACGGTCAAAGCAAAAATCCCCGTCTCGCCCATGTAGAAACGCGCCGGCGGCACGTTAAACCATAGGAAAGCTAGTATCCCGCCGGCGATGGCGCCGGAGAGGGCCGAAATATCAATCTGATTGTTGACAAAGGCAATAACGGCAAAGGCGGTGAAGACGGAGGCGAGCACTCCCCCGGCCAGGCCGTCTATGCCGTCAATCACGGAAGTCGAGAAAGTCGCGAGCATCGCCAAGATGAAGAAAGGAATAAAGACAATGCCAAGCTCAAAACTGCCGTTGAAAGGAATGTGAATCGAGCTAAAATCGAGTTTGTAGTAAAACCACAGACTGATGACGACACCGATGAGAATGACCAGCGCGATCTTGATTTTGCGATAGACAAGCGCGTCTCGGGCGTAAGCGCCCAGTCCGGAAATTTGCAACATGTCGTCGACAAATCCAACAAAAGCGGCAAAAAAGAATGCTCCCAAAGGCACCAGAGTCTGGCTCCGAGAGAAGAAGTTCATTTTCAGAGTCAGGTCAGACGGAAATGCCAGCGAGAGAAGATAAATGACACAGACGGTGAAAAGGACGGAGGCCCAAATAATGACCCCGCCAATACGCGGGGTACTGGTTTCGTGTTGAGTATTGTGGATATTGTTGAAAGCGACGGAAGTATCTGCTTGGTTTCTTGGCGACTTTTTCCACATTTTATACCGATAAAAATATTTGGTGAAAAACGGTGTAATGGAAATACCGATAAAAAAGGAGAGGACCGTCGGGAAAATAATTTTAAGGATATCCATATCTTAATTGTTCTTTAGATACTCCATCACGGCGCTCACGAGAGCGCGCGCATCTTCGAATCTTCCCCCCTCGGTCGAACCGAGGATAGAAATGATTATAGGCCTACCGAGCTCTGGATCAAAGATGATTATCAAGTTACCTCCGGCAGTATCAGTAAAGCCGGTCTTAGAAGCCACCAGTCCGGGGATTTCGGCAGCTATGCTATTGGTATTGGTGGCAACATGCTGACGGTCATCCAGAGATTGGAATGTCGTGATAGTCTTCCTTGTGACTTCAAACATTTCAGGATGATGCGTGAGAATATATTCTAAGAGCGCGCTTATGTCTCTGGCGGTGCCGTAGGCGCCGCCTTTCATTACACCAGATTCGCCTGCCTGCGCGGGCAGGTCCAGTCCCGTTTCGTTCCAGAAATATGTATTCTTGAGACCAAGCTCTCCAGCTTTGCGATTCATTTCCCCGACGAAATCATTAATAATTTCTTCTGAAGTAGCGTCCGCCTTTGAGAGAGCGCCAAGCGAGAGAGCTACGGCACGCATACCGTCGTTTGAAGATGTCAGCAAGGAAAAACCGAGAAGATCCTTGAGCGTCCACTTCTCGTTCCTGTGGAGACCGCTGTCCCCTTCTGCTTTTAACGCCTCCTCGCTTACCGTGACAATACCATACAGCGGGCTTGAATCTTCGGCCACCAATGCCGACATGATTTTGGTCAAAGAAGCAAGCGGCAGGCGGATATTTTCATTTTTAGCAAATAAAACAACCTTGGTTCGGGTATCGTAGACATAGGCCGCTTTGGCTCCGAGCACCATTGTGGGGAACGGCTGAGAAGCAGTTTCCGATGGAACGGACCTGTCCCTTCTCTCTACTTCTAAGCCAAAAATGAAAGAAACGATAAATAAAAATGCTAAAGCCATGGAAAGAATCATAAAAAGCCTTATTTCAGAATGACGGAAAACGGGAAATTGATTATCCATTTTGGTTTACCCCGAGCTTGTCGAGGGGTCGGTTAGTGAGGTCTTCTCAAACTCCTTGATTTTCTTTAAAGCATTCTCGTACTCCGGCAAATCTTCGCGGCGGGTAATGCCGAGATATTCTAAAAGCTTAAGAGTTGCTTTGTAGCTGTAACTTCTTTCCGTTCCTTCTGTACGTTCTACCAGTCCGCGAATTAAAAGAGCGCGAAGGATAAAACTGGAATTAACCCCGCGGATATAATCAATCTCACGGCGAGAAATCGGACCCTTGTAGAGAACGATGGCCAAAGTTTCGAGGCCGGCGCGGCCGAGCTCACGAGATAATTCCTCTTTCTGTAAATTTTCAATGATTTGGCTTGCATCCGGATGTGTGCCGAGACTCACGAATTCACCATTCGAGACCACCACTATTCCTCGATTCCGGTAAGAATCCTCGAGATTGGAAAGCGCTTTTCTGACGATATCCGGTTTTGCTCCGAGCCATTTGCCCAGCTCCGCAACTGAAACCGGCTCATTTTTGAAAAATAGGACTGCTTCTATTTTGTTTTCTAAATTGAACATTGAAAATTATCACGTGTACATCGGCACACTGATTCCCTCACTCTCCATCTCAATATCTCCCCGACCAACTTGCGCCACGCGGATAGCGCCTCGTTTGACAAGCTCCAGCATAGCCAGAAACCCTACGATAATGGAGACCTTTTTTTCGTAAGTCATTTTTCCCTTGGCGCCCGCCTGCGCGGGCAGGCCATGGAATTCTCTGAATTTGACTTTACTTGCCTGCGAAATTCTCTTCGCCAGTCTCTCTATCATCTCCTCAAGACTGATAATTTTCCTCACAATTACTTTAGGCATCACTTCCTTCCTCGGCAGAGACTCAAGGACTTTTTCGAGCGCAAGCAAGAGATTTTCAATATTAGTCTTGGAGTCGGGAGAGAAGACAGCAACCGGATTCTTCGACGGTATTTTCTCAAAGATAATGCGCTTGCCGAAGATGCCTTTCAGTCCAGCGGCGAGCTCCTGCACCCGCGCGTAAACGGCAAGTCGATTCTCCAAATCGTGAATACTCTCTTCCTCTTCGTCTGTCAACTTAATCATCGGCAGGAGCGAACGAGATTTAATGAGCATCAGAGTTGAGGCGACGACTATGAATTCGGCCGACTCGCCTATAGGAAACTCTTCATGCTCTTCGATATATCGTATAAAGTCGTCTGTGACCTTAGCGAGCGAAACGTCGTTGACAAAAAGCTTCCTTTTAGTCACCAGGTCAAGAAGAAGGTTCAGAGGACCTTCGAAAACCGGCGTTTTCACGGTATATAGTTGTTTTTCCACTGCTCTATTATAGCGTTTTCAAGCCCTATTTTCAATGTTGATAAAGAAAAACGCCAACGAGGGAGAACTTTTTATGAAAGCAATTTGATTAGAAATGAGACCCATGATAGAGTTTCGACTGGAGTAAACCCTGTTCCGTTCCGTCAAGAAAGGAGGCCTTACGTGAACAGTGTCGAAGACCTTGAAGTAACCGAACACACACCGCTCATGCTACGACGGGTCGAAAGGAAGCCACAGACATCGCATCCAACTGCGAGTCACATGACGGTCGTAACGACGTCTGGCAATCGACCTGAAATGCACGACCAACAGGAGGATGCGGCACGGTAGGTCGTGATCGGCCGAAGTGTAAGGGGCGGTACCCTCGGCAAGGCGTCTGCCTTGCCGAGGGTTTTTCTTTATATATTGTAAAAGCTATGCGATCTAATTCTTTGGTAAAAATTATCTGTCAAACAGAGGCGCGGTTGTTAAAGTTGGCGCGTAGGCAACGGTATCGAGAAGGACTTGAGATTATACAGCGCTTCAACAGAAAATATGGACCAGTCAATGAAATTCTTATACAAAAAGCATTTTTTCTGTATCATTATGCGGCTTATTTAATGTATGACCATACTCAAGCCAGTAAGAAAAAAGCTTTAATAAGACAAAATTTCGAACAGGCAATTAATATTTGTAAACTTTTGATAAAAAAGTTACACAATATTGATGACAGAAATTTATTGAATGTGCGAATATATCTGGCACAAATATACGCGATGATAGGTCGTTCCAAAGAAGCAAAAAATATAGCCAGATTAACTTTTAATTACTGTCCTTCAACTCTTACTGCGGAACGTGCTGCCGATGTCCACCTACGTCTTAATGATTTGCACCGAGCAATTTTTTGGTACAGAAAATCTATAAAACTTGCAAAACAAATTGATGAAAAAGTAATGGCTCAAATCGGTTTGGCCGTGATGTATAAGCAGATGGGAAAAACTGTTGTAGCAACAAGACAGGCAAGAATTGCTTCCACGCTTTTAAAACAAGCTGATAAAAGTATGGGTATCACGTTGCTTGGAGAGTCTCTTCATGCTCATTTTCCTAATCTCGATGAATCATAGTTGACACAAGAAAGCCATAATGGGGGTACATTATGGCTTCCAGGCAAAGGAACTAAAGAAAGGCCAGCATCTCGGCTACCGCTTCCGGTATTGGCAGTCCGGCAAGGTCGGCAATCCATCCCCACTGACCGGATGGGTTCACCTCCAAGAAAACGAAGTTTCCATTCGGCGTCTCAATGAGATCTATCGCACCGTATTTGAGACCGATTGCGTCCATGAACTGAAGCAATTTCTTTTTCGTCTCATGCGGCAGTTCAACTTGGAGGTGTTCAACGTTCCCGAAGTCATAGTGTCGCCAGTCGACTCTTGTTGCCTCGCTCGCCTGTGAATCTATCCGGCACGAGAGGATTCTGTTTCCGATTACCATCACTCGATGCTCGTACCGTTTCTCCACATATTCTTGAGAGAAGACAGGGCAGCGACGGATTGCTGACGCGCTTTGTTTTATCTCCTGGTGTGAAATGCGCTGAGAATAGAGAAAGTATTGCCCCTCATCATCCAGTTTCGTGTAGCCGATGGACTTCAGTAGGAGTCCATTCTTTTGGGACGAGAAACTTACGACACTGCCTGGGTCATTGCTCAGTAGCGTCATCGGTGTCATGAGGCCTACTCGACGCGCGACCTGCTGCTGAAAGAGCTTGTTGCTCGCGATACGGTCCATAGTCTCCGGGTGATTAATCCAGGTACAAGCGAGTGTCGAAAAGAAGGACCGGAGCGCTCCCCTCGACTCATTTCGAACGAACCTTTCTTCCAAGGAAGACTCCTCGACTGTAGATCCTGCAGGACCTTCTCTGATGTACCAGGCGACGTCGATATCCGAAACGGATAAGCGCACCTTCTCTGGGTGGGTACCACTAAGGTCAAGTACTTCAACAAATCCGGACAACTTCCCATCGTTTTCCAGTACAACACCCATGACCATCTCTGAAAGGAAGCGAGACGGGTCGAGCAAGTAGAGATGCAGATTTGTATGTTCGCATGCTTCTAGAAAGGGATCGAAGTAGTAGCGTTCACTCAAACTTGCGACCAACAGAACGTTTCTCATGTGTTCCTCCCCATTCAGACATTAAGGATCAAGGTATTTGAACTTCCAAACGCCGTCTGCCTGTGCTATAGCACGCCTATACTTAAAATACAAGCGACTCGTAACGGTTCAAATGAGCAACTAAGGATTCAAGCGTTTGACATCGCGGGGGAGATAAGTCGCTTCGCGGACGTTGGAAAGGTCAAGAATTTTCATAATAAAGCGGCCTGGGCCGATGCCGGCGCCGCCATGCGGCGGACAGCCATAGCGGAAGAAGTTTAGATAGTCTTTCAGTGGTTCCAAATCCATGCCCTTTTCCCTCGCCTGTTTTTCCAGGATTTCCGGCCGATGCTCGCGCTGGGCGAGAGTTGTCACCTCAATACCTCGATAAAGCAAATCAGCTCTTCGGCTTCTATCGGAGTCATCACCCAGACGCATGTGGTAGAAAGCGCTCTTGGATTTATGATAATCAGTGATAAAAACAAATTCATGTCCGTGTTCTTTAAGCACATAATCCGACATGGCTCTTTCTTCTTCTGGAGAGAGATCGTGTTCTTCCGGGCTCTCAAGATCTTCTTGAGCAAGAATCTTTTTCGTTTCCACCATTGAAATTCGAGGAAAAGGCTGTTGAGGGATAGCAATATCAAGTTCAGGGAAAGATTTTTTAAACTGTTCGAATCCAGCGATAATCATCCCCTCTTCCGCGTCCATGACATCGTGATGATTCTCGATGTAAGAGATTTCGAAATCCCAGCCGGTAAACTCGGTGAGATGACGAGTGGTAAAGGACGGCTCGGCGCGAAATACCGGAGAGACCATGAAAACTTTTTCAAACCCTGCCGCCATAGCCATCTGTTTGTAGAACTGGGGAGACTGGGCGAGATAGGCTTTACGGTCGAAGTAATTGACTTCGAAGACTTCCGCCCCGCCTTCGGAAGGTGTGGACATAAATGCCGGCGGATAAAGTTGAATGAAATTATTTTCATCCCAGTACTGGCGCCAGCCTTTCTCAAACTCTGTCCAGACTTTAAATATCTTGGTCTTCTCGGGCTTCCTCAAATCAAGCCAGCGGTAATCCAGCCGTATGGGAAGGTCCGTCTCTTCCCCACCCTTTACTACAACCGGTATTGGCAATTCAGGCTCGGCTCGCGAGAGTACTTCGATTTTGATTGGGTGCATTTCAATACCACCCGGCGCGTTCTTTTCTTCTTTCATCTCTCCGGTCGCTCTGATAACTGATTCAAGAGAAAGATTCTTAGCTGCTTCAAATTCCGGATTATCGGCGGTTACCACCACTTGTGTAAGTCCCTTCATATTGCGAACAATCACAAAAATTATTTTCGATTGTACGCGGAGCGCTTGCACAAATCCTTGTATCATAATAGTTTCAATCCAACTTTTTCTTTCACTATCTCCATCTTCTTCTCCGCTCTCTCGCAAGCGACCTGACCGCCCGCTTTGAGCACCTCAAGCACCGCCTTTTTGTCTTTCTCGAGCGCTTGCCTTCGCTCACGTATGGGACCGATAAATTTCTTCAGATCTTTTACCAGCGTTTCTTTCAATTCTTTATATTGACCTTTTTTCTCTGTATATAAATGATTGAGAGATACCTTGTCTCTGACAAGCGCGTGAATGGCATAGACATTCTCCGGCCTTTCACCCGAAGAATCCGTCACGATACTCATGACCGCTTTTTCAATCTCTTTGTCAGTGGCAAAAAGTGGAATGGTGTTGCCATAGCTTTTACTCATTTTTCTCCCGTCCGTGCCCGGCACTGTAGCTACCTCTTTAAGAATCAAGGGCTCCGGTAGTTTGAGAGTATCACCAAATGTACGGTTAAATTTTTGCGCGGTGTCGCGCGCATATTCCACATGCTGTTTCTGGTCCTGCCCCACCGGCACCACATCCGTATCGTAGAGCAGAATATCAGCCGCCATGAGCATCGGATAATTGAAAGTGCCAACGCTGATTTCCTTGTCCCTTGCCTCCGCATCCTTAAATGCGTGAGCGCGCATGAGGTACGGCATGGTTGTGATGGTATCGAATATCCAAGCCAGCTCTGTATGGGCAGGTACGTCAGATTGCCTGAAAATAACGGATGTCTTGGGATTAAGCCCTATAGCCAAGTAATCGAGAGTAAGGTCAACGATATTATCATGCATCTCTTCCTTATTCTGAATGAAATTGAGCGCATGATAATCTGCAATCATAAAAAGGCATTCGTAACCATCCTGCAGATCTACGAATTGCTTCATGGCACCAAAATAGTTACCGATATGTGGCCTGCCGGTGGGTTTAACTCCGGACAAGAGTATCTTCTTCTCTGACATATTCAATATCATACCAATTTAAAGAGTTTTTAGAAGCACCCGTTCACTACCTTCTCTCTATTCTACCATTCGCGCGAATTAGACCACAAATAATATCCGCAAAAGTTGCTTAATCATATCAGGTGCCTCTTTGTTAATGCTATAGAATATTTGTAAACTTCTCTGCTCTTTCTCTAAAATATCGGCATTCATAAGAACAGATAGATGCTTGGAGGTTGCTCTAAAAGACAGCTTTATATTGTCTGCAATTTCCCCGACACTTTTTTCGTCACCCTTGCGTAAAAGTTCAATAATAGCCAAGCGTCTCTTATTTGCTAATGCTTTCAACGTTCGTTCCTTTTCTTTTTCTTTCATACCCTTATTCTATCATTCGTGCGAATTAGACCATAGAAGAGTTTAGGCAGAAATGTCCTTATATGCGAATGCGCATTGTTCCATAATTCTATCGCCAATTTCTCCCCAGTCAAAATAGTTCTTGTATTCCTTAGGATCGATAAGTTTAATCTCCGTAATTTCACCAGTTGGGTCTGATGTGAAATCGCCATACGGTTCTACAATACAGAAACTTCGTGTCTGACGGATAATTCTCTCTGGTTCATACACATCCTGAAAGCCAATCAATTTCTGGAAAACAACTTTCATATTGGTCTCTTCCTTAACTTCTCGTATTACCGCCTGCTCATATGTCTCCCCTGACTCAATACTGCCTCCCGGAGGCATCCATCCGCTCTTAGGGTGCTTGACCAGAACCATCTGGTCGCCGTAGAAACAAAAAGCGTGTATACCCTGCAAGACCTCACCATCCAGACTTATAAGCGGATCACTTTCTGAATAAATAACTTTAAGTGTCTGCCCGGAACGGTTTGTAAGGGTTGACTGGAGTTGCACTTTCATATTATAAACCCAGCTTAGGAATGATTTCAACAGGAAACTCATGCAAGGCAAGACCTTGTAGGAGAGTGAGCCCTCGTTATTTTAAGGTTTTTGTATTCTTCCGCGTATAACACTCCAGGTAACGATAATTAGACTTACCAATATATATAACCCGCTTACCCATCGAAATACTTGTTCTGGATACGGAGAGAAGTATCCAGAGCCCTTATAAGTAGCAAACAACAATATTGCAATAGGTATAAACCACCAAGCAAACCTTTTCCAGGAATTATTGGATTTGGGAAAGATAAATAAAATAAGAAACACTACTGAAAGAGCCCCCATTCCATAATACAAGGCCTCCCCCTTTATCGACAAGAAATAACAAAAAATACTAGCCTCGCAGTTGTAAATCTTTAATATGTAATACCCAATCCCAAAACCTATTAAGGAAAGTAGTAATAAAACAGAAATTATTTTTCTTGTCTTCATATCTCAATTATAACGCACTTTCTATTTGTTCAAGTAAGTCAACAATCTCCCGCACATCAGAATCAGCAATCTTTCCTTTTTTACCTTTTTTGACTACCTTATTAATAATATCATTTATTTTATTTTTTACACTGATTAAAGATTTATCGTTCCTTTTCTCCTTTTCTATCTTTTTCTTTAAATTTTCTATTTTCTTCAAAAGATTGCTCTTGAGTTTATCTTTTATATCGAGACTCTGTATTTTTTCCTTAAGTAAGGTGAGCAGGTCGCTTATATTTGTCTCATCAGAAACAATCAGCCCGTCTGTTTCCCCGTCGTTATTTGTGTCAATTTTTATTATGGTCTTCTCTGGATTTTGACTATTTACGGCAAAAGTTGCGCTAGTAGAGGGCGTGGTTGGAATGTCTGAATAAGTAGCAAGAGGTATAGCTACGTCTGCAATAAAATCTTGAATCTCTACAGTGGTTGGACCATCGCCTATTCCCTTATAGATAAAGTTGTATGTGCCATCCTTAGGGAGAAAAATGTGCTGACTATCGCTTGTATATAGGAAAGTGCTTCCAGAAATATCTTCAGTAATAGTAAGTATCTCTGCAGAAAGATTCTGCGCCGGGTCAATCCCAGTAAAATTATTCAATTCATCGTACACACCAAGTATGACCGGGGAGTGTGTACTAACAATTAGTTGGTCAGTAATATTTCCTGGTTCTGGTTTAGTAGTTCTAATAAAAGAATTGGTTAATATATTGCCTTCTTTCATTACTACCTTAAGGATATTCTGTATTGGTGGGGAACTTAAGAGATCTCTATGTTGAAAATTGGAATCATCCTCAAAAGTATTATATGCATCCAAGTCAAAAAAGTAAGTTTCATCAACAATTGAAGAAATTGCGCTTGGATAAACTACTGTTTTGTCACCCTCAATAGTAAATTTTATTTTATAATTAGGTAGGAAGTGTCTGTTTCTATATTCAATCGCTTTTGTAGTTGGGCGCCCCCACCCTGCCACCTGCACTACGCGAATATTATTTGGAAAGATGTAATTGTCATATTCATTGTGGAAACCTGCTGCGTCTGCCACCAGATCAGATCGGAGAACCTCCGGATCGCGTAGTTCATCCACATCTGGTTTGTCACGAGTAACACCTGTGCCTGTCAAAAAAGATAAGAAATCTGGATAGATGTTTATTTCTTCACCCCAAAAATTTATCCAATCTTGGGTGAAAGATGCATTAGGATTAAACGTTATGACTGGGTCTGACACTTCATCGAAATATCTTGGGGACGGTAGAAGATTGTACGTGCTCGGCATATTCTGCGCTATTGCTCGAGCCGTAATAGGACCAACAATAAAACCTGCTGCAATACCTTCATCATCTCCATGAAGAAGTGCGGCAGTCGCTTGCGGAGTTCCCAACTGCGGAGTCCCTACCATAACAAACGAGTCGATAAGATTAGCTTTCCCTTCCTCTTCAAGTTTCTTAATAATTGCTTTGCCCATGAGACCACCCATGGAATGCGCGATAATGGTCACCTGTCCAGTCTGTGACCAGGTTGCAAGCGCTTCTATTTCTTCTACTATATCTGTTACTCCGCCAGATGTTTTCACACCATCTTCTAATATTTTCTCGGGAGAAAATCGCCAGTCGTATGGCAGTGGTAACCATGCGTTCATAACCCCTTCGGCGACGAGATTATCCATAAATTCAGAGAAGGGGGCGTATATCGGAGTGCCATAGAATGTATCGAGAACACCATCCGCATATATGTTATTCACACTCTCGCCACTTTCATCAAGAGCAAGTTGCGCCATATCGTCGCTAAAGATCGTTGGTGGCCACAGGGTATCAGAACCTGTCTTGAGCACACTTCCTTTTATCCCCGGCAAAAACACAACACTGGAGCAACATTCGGAAACCCCTGACTCTTCTACAATAGTAAAGCTAATTGTTTCAATAAACCACTCTTCGGACTGGGCGTGTGCTACTGGTGGAGAAAGCCAAGCGAAAAGATTTTTCCAGATAGAATTGCGGCTAGGGAATATTGCCTCATCATATACATCAAGCTCATAGATTCCTGATTGTTCCCATGCGAATTGGTCAACTCCAGAAGCCTCTCCTATATGAACGACTTGTTCTCTAACAGATGTTTCGGGGTTAATAAAATACAGATATCCTTCAGTTCCTCCGATTGTCACATCCGACTCAACCCGAATATCCCTTACCACACCAAAAGGTACTGAATAAGTACCACTATCTTGGATAACTAGTTCCTCGACTGGAATGCTCCCTTCAAAACTAGACCAAATAAGTTGAGAGGAAGCCGCCTCAATCGGGGAATAAATAGAAACAAGAGTGGCGAAAATAGCAGTAACAATCAACACTCTATACTTAAATAATTTTTTCACTATGCTGGCAACTCCATGTAGAAAGTAGAGCCTTGGTTAGAACCGGCGGAGTCGGCCCAGACGCGGCCTTGATGCGCTTCCACAACGCCCTTAACGAACGAGAGTCCGAAACCGGTCGAGTTTACATTAACTTTGAGCGAATCCTTGCCCCTGCCGCCTTTGGTGAAAAGTTTGGATTTGAGTTCTTTCGAGATGCCTATGCCAGTGTCAGCGATGGAGAGAAGAATTTTGTTACCTTCCCTTCCGAGATTAACTTTAAGACCGCCGGCGGGCGTATATCTGATAGAGTTATCGATTAAGTTCCTGACGGCCTGACCGAGCTGACCTGCATCCCCCTTCGTATTATAATCACCGTCTGCTACTGCAAAATCGAAAGAGAGGCTTTTCTCTTTCGCTGCCTCCTTCAGCTTTTCCCCAACTTCGATTACTATCTTTTTGAAATCTATTGGCTGCATATTATAAACGAATGTTCCTTTCTCAATATTCGAGGCGATCAGGAAATCTGTGACAAAGTCAACTCCTTCGGTGAGTGAGTTGAATCCCTCTTCCAGCATCGGCTTAGCGGCAAGAGAGACCGGGCCGTAAGACGGTTCGGAAAGCAATTCGGAGAAGATACCTCTCGCCTTGGCCAAATAGCCTTTGATTTGGTGGTTGATGATGTGGAGCAAATTCGCTTGCCCCTCGTTGGCAATTTCAAGTTCGCGGTTCAAATTCTCAACTTGTTTATACAGTCGAACCACCTCAAGATTTTGCTTGTACAGTTCCTCCGTAACTTTTTTATATTCCTCGCTGGAAATCGGGATATTTGCGTCGCTGTCCGCCATAGTGTTACTTCAAGCTTAAAGGCATTTCTGCGGGAGCAAGACTTGCCAGAAACGGCGCCGCGGCTTCTCTGCAGACTTCGCGCGAGGCTCGCCCGAAGAGACGTTCGTACTGACTGACTAATTTGTCAATGACAATTCTGCTGTCTCCATTTCCCACGGTAACGGCGCCGGACTTCGCGTCAATGATGTGCACGCCGTTTACTTTCTCAGCTTCTTGCCAGGCAAGAGGACCGATAATAAGCTCTTGTTCTTTAATTATCTTTTTCGCTATTTGATCAAGGGTGGTCATGATATTTTCGTGCTAGTACTCATTAACTCGTTGGTATCGTATGTGTAGCTGAATGAAATAACGCCAAGAGCCATGATAGTAAGCGAGATAGTGTACATTAAATCTACTATTCCAGCGTTGTAATAAGTCTCTGTTCCCGCTTGATAAAGAAACGTGTAATCAGTGATGTACTGGGCGACAAGTGCCCATACTAGATACAGTATGCGAGAGCGCATTACCCCACCGAGAATGCCTCTAGACAATGAATATGTGAGAATACCGATTGAAATTGCTATTGCTTCAAATGTGGGATAACCAAAATCTAGAAATGTCCGGATGGCACTCGAGAAGTCAACATCAATATTTCGCAGAAAAAGAAAATAGGCGACTGCTATCATGAGTATAGGGATAACCAAAGCCTGAATTTTCCCAACGTAATTTCTTAGGCTAAATTTTGCACCCGCGGCAATTGCGAAATTGTACATAGCATAGCTGTAAAAAGGAACTATCGAAAAATATCCAATATCAGCTATTGATGGATAAGGTATTTCAACGTTAAGTATGATTACATAAAAACTCCATGCCCATTGTCCGAAAACCTCCGCAAGCAGTCCTAAGGCGAGAAACAAGACTCCACGACCCACGATTGTCTTGTAACCACCCCATTTGGAAAAGGACAGGTATATTCCATAGAGACCGGAGACGAGTGAAATAACGGGGTAAACTAA
>Ga0209542_10008342_pt1 | contig 19381 bp, 17 predicted proteins | sample RifCSPhighO2_01_FD_184028 | JGI IMG/M metagenome (GOLD analysis project Ga0209542, IMG submission 184028) | Soil microbial communities from Rifle, Colorado - Rifle CSP2_plank highO2_0.1 (SPAdes) (version 2) | ecosystem: Environmental > Terrestrial > Deep subsurface > Rock core/Sediment ...
TCAGGGAAAATCTCCATCGCATATACAATAAATACAACGAAAGCGATGGCAACTACGCCAAGAAAAATCTCTCTTGCGCGTCTGCGTTGTTCCGGTTTTATTTCTTGCTCCGCGCTATTTATGTTATTTATCGCAAGTCTTCTTCGCCAAACGACCTCGCTAATAATAAAATAGGCAGGAAATACGACGAGGGGGATCATGTTCGTAACCCACAGCCATGGCGCGCCGGGCATTATCTTCTGCCGAATAAGGTAGCTCCAAAACACCTCAAACGCCATAGGAGAAATCATGCCTGCAACCCACAGCCAGGGCTTAGCGCGTATCCCCCGCTTTTTGAATTTTATGGCGTCTCTTGCCATCCAAACGGTAAGAGCAATTGGATACCAAAGAGCATTAACCAGCAAAAAAAGCCACGAAAACACTGAATACGGCCCAATCATAGAAAGCAAATACGCCATTTCTTTATTAACCAGCAGTAATGCCCGTGTTCCCAATTCAGGAAATATCAAAATTCCCAAAAGAACAATAAGCGCCAAGATGAACTGCCGCAAACCAAGAAAAAATTTTTTCATGATATTTCTATTATATCAAAATTCCCGACAATCCTCCGTGAATCTGTGGATAACTTAATCACTAAAATATTTGGACGATCGTTCTATTTATTTAGTAATATTTTTTCCTCTTTTAATATAAAAAAATAATAAATTTCCTAAAGAAAAATTAATTACCGAGATTAAGCGTCCCCTGCCTTTCTTTATTGACGGCGAAAATGTGAACATAGGGCAATAAATTTAATTCTTTCAGAGAATGGAAGAACTCTTCCGGCAATTGATCGTCCCCTATCCAAACGCTTTTCTGGAGCATTGAGAAATTAAAATTAATAAGAGTATCTCTTAGCCAATCTCTTTTTCTCTTTTGGATTTCCGGAATATCAAAGGCTATGATTTTTTGGTAATCCTTTTTTTCTTCACCAAAAGATTTTAGGGGAGATAAAAGTTTTCTATTTTTTAAAATTTTTAAACGACCCATTCCTGCCGACGTCAACTTCCAAAGCGTTTTTTTGTTTTCGTCTTTTTTCTTCTCAATAAACCCTTGTTTTTGGAGTTGATAGAAAAGGCTGTAAAATTTTTGTCGTTCTTTCTTCTGCCAATCAATTGCTATTTCTTCTTTTGATCGCCGGGGCCTGCCGTAACGCAAATACCGCCGAAGATTCTTATAAGAGCTATGATAGTCGGTAAAAATAGCATTGGTAGCCAGCCATTTCAAATCTTTCAATATCTCTAAAACTATTTCGGTTGACATATGTTTAACTAATTCCTTTTTACTATTGTAATTCCACGATCGTGCTTTTGCAATAGTAATTTAAAATGGGGGTTTTGAATGGTTTTGCCGCCGGATACGCGAATTTTGAGAATCAAACTATTTATTATAAAATAAATTTGTATGGGCTTTGATTTAAAATTAAAACAGCTGGCAGTTTTGCTTGGTGATGTTTTTTTGTTTTACGGAACCCTGGTTTTCACTATGGTTATCCGCTACGGTCATCCTGACTGGATATATTCTTTTTGGGTTCATTTTAAACCCTTTTCTTGGATTTTGATTATCTGGCTTCTAATTTTTTATCTGGCCGATTTATACCAGATAAAAATTCTTAAAAACAATCCCGTACTGATTGCCAATCTTTTTCTGGGAGTCATTATCGCTACGGTTGTTTCCGTCATTGTTTTTTATATCATGGCTCCGATTGCCCAGTTAACACCGAAAACTAATCTGTTGATTATCGGCATTATATTCGGAGTATTGAGCTACCTTTGGCGATTGGCGATAACAAATGCCCTGCTTTCCGGCGGCTGGCGTTATCGTTTGTTGATTATCGGCGACTCGCCGAGAATCGCGGAAGTTGTTGCTTATCTAAACACCAATCCCATACTCGGCTACGATGTCGTCTCCTGGCTGAAAGAAATTGAAAAAGTTGACAAGCAAAATCTTTGGCAACTGGTTACCGAAAACAAAATCAACACCGTTGTCCTTCCGCCGCAACTCAAAAAAGAATTCGCGATCGTAAAATCAATTTACCAATTGCTGCCTTTAGAATTGACGATAACCGATTTTATTAATTTTAACGAAACAATTTTCGGAAAAATACTCCTAGAAGAACTGGAAGAGGTCTGGTTTATTGAAAAAATTATCACCAAAAAACCATTGTTTGACGCCATTAAAAAGTTAACGGATATAATTTTATCTTTTATCTTGTCTATTGTTTTTCTGCCGCTAGCCGTTATTATCGCCTTTTTAATCAAAACTACATCTAAAGGGCCAATTATTTTTAAACAACAACGAATGGGCAAAAACGATAAAGTATTCTGGCTGTATAAATTCAGAAGCATGCGGATTGAAACAAAGGGGCCCCTTTGGACGACTGAAAAAGACAACCGGTTAACGCCAATAGGGAAAATCCTCCGCTTTACCCATTTGGATGAGCTGCCCCAGCTTTTCAATATCCTCAAGGGAGACATCGCTTTCGTCGGACCGAGAGCCGAACGGATAGAATTAGTGGAACAATATAAAAAATTTCCCTATTACGAAATTCGACACATAGTCAAACCGGGAATCACCGGTTGGGCCCAGATATATTATCGTCCCAGCGCTTCCTTGGAAGAGGCTTTTGAAAAATTTAAATATGATATTTACTATATTAAAAATCGCTCGCTGTTTTTGGATTTATTTATTATTTTTAAAACCATAAGATATGTTTTCACTAAAGTAAAATGATTTCAAAGTTTAAAAATTTTTTATTTAAAAATACAACTCCTCGTCAGACAATCGCCAAAAATATTTTCTGGCTTAGTTTAGGCCAGGTGGGCAGCCGATTTTTCCGGGCGGTTATCATAATTTACGCGGCTCGGGTTTTAGGCGCCGCCGAATACGGCATCTTCGCGTATGTTCTCGCTTTCGCCGGTTTTTTCACGCTTTTTTCCGATATCGGCGTTAACGCGATCCTAACCAAAAACGTAGCTAGCTATCCCGAGCAAAAAGACAAATACTTTTCAACCAGTTTCTGGCTAAAAATAATTTTGCTTTTAATAAGCGCCCTCTTGGTAATTTTCGTAGCCCCTCATTTTTCTAAAATTGAAAAAGCGGTCATTCTTTTTCCCCTGATGGCCCTGATAGTTTTCTTTGACGGCCTCCGGGAATTTGCCAACGCTTTTCTTAGAGGATTAGAAAAAATGGAACGGGAAGCGATTGTCGTTATCACCATGAACATCGTTATTATGGTGGCCGGATTTATTATTTTAAGAATATCCCCTACTTCAAAATCGCTGCTTTTTTCTTATATCGCCAGCGTTGGCTTTTCGGCGCTGTTGGCGATATGGATTGTAAAAAAACAATTTTTGAAAGTTTTTAACCGTCGTTGCCTTGACCTTAAAACGGCTCTTCAAATTCTTAATTCGGCCTGGCCGCTCGCTTTTTCGGCATTACTGGGAACTTTTATGCTTAATACCGATGTGATAATGCTTGGCTGGTGGCGAACCGCCGAAGAAATCGGTTATTATTCTATTGGCCAGCGCGTTATCGGCATCCTTTACACCTTGCCGGCTCTTTTAATGAGCGGAATTTTCCCGACCCTGTCCCGTTTCGTCCAACAAAATGAAAAAGAAAGAGAAAAAAACCTCAATGAAAAATCAACGGCTGTAATTTTTTTAATGGCTTTTCCTTTAATAATCGGCGGTATCGTCTTGAGCCAGCCGATTATTAAATTTATTTTCGGTTCGGCTTATTTGCCGGCCACACCGGCTTTTCAAATTTTAATCGCCTGTCTGTTTTGGATATTTCCGAGCGTTTTTCTCTCTAATCTGGTTTTAGCCCACAATCAACAGAAAAAGGTGGTGATATATATGGCCAGCAGCGCCCTAGGAAACATCATCCTTAATATAATTTTAATTCCGCTTTGGGGAATCAAAGGCGCCGCCATTTCCACTTTTATCACCCAAGCTATTTATGTTATTCCCACTTGGCGGCGCGTCAAAAAAATCAGCGAGTTCCAAACCTTTCGCCATTTGAAAAAAATAATCGCGGCCGCGATTATTATGGGGATTGCCGCTTTTTTCTTAAACCGGACGGGTCTGCCGGTACTCATAAATATCTCCGTTTCCGCCGGTGTCTATCTGGGAGCGCTTTATTTATTGAAAGAAAAAATCCTGGAAGAAATTTTAATTTTATTCAGGAGGTTTAGGGAAGCGCCGTCGCAATAAAGCGGCCTGTTAATTCTTAAATTCCTCCCACCATTTTTTCCAAAAAACAAGAAATACTCCTAAAAACAAACCCGACATTCCAGCAATAATAGAAATCAAAAAAGATTTTGAATTTACAGATTTATCGGGAATAGCGACGATTTTCAATATTTTGGTATATTGAATATTCCTTAAAAAATTTTTTAGTGAAGCAATGTTTAAATTAACGTCCTCCATTTCGATCTTGGCCTCAAGAGTCCCTATTTGTTTTAATAAATTATTCCTTGTTTCCAGATTTTTAATTTCTTTTTCCAACTCTTCTTTTTTAAGTTTAATTTTATCCTCGTGCTCGGCTAAAATTAAATTTGAAATTGTTTCTAATTCTTTTTTAGCGCTATCGGGCTTGTCAGATTTAACTTTTATTTGGACAAAGTCGGTCTGATCGGGATTAAAAATGGATATATTGTAAGAATATTCTCCATAAATACCGATTTTTATTTTTTGATTTATCTGCGCGGACGATTCTATCAACGCGCTTTCTCTGATTCTGCCGATTTCCAGCCAGGCGCTGGCTTCGTAAATTTTTGGAACCTGGAGATTATAAATCGCCGCCAAAGCTACAGCGGACAATAGGACGCCCAAAACCAGCCATTTTTTAGCGAAAATAATCTTCAAATAATCTCTTAAATCCACTTCTTCGTTTTCATTTTTATTGTCCATAAAATTATATTTTTTATTTTAGAGTTTACGAAACCAATAGTCAATTAAATCAATAATGGCGGTTAAAAATTAATTCTAAAAATCGCGGATGGCTTCAATAATTCTTTGGGCCGCTTTTCCGTCGCCATAGGGATTGTAATTTTTTATCATCGCGTTATAAGCGTTTTTATTATCCAATAAATTTAAAGTTTCGTTGATAATGATTTCCGGTTTTGTTCCCACTAATTTTGACGTCCCCGCTTCAATTCCCTCCTGCCGCTCCGTGCGCTCTCGCATAACCAGCACGGGCTTCCCAAGAGACGGGGCCTCTTCTTGAATACCGCCCGAATCCGTCAGGATAAGATACGAAATACCCATCAAAAAAACAAATTCATCGTATTCCAGCGGCTCAATCAAATAGACATTTGAAATGCCGCCCAATGTTTTACGCGCCAAATGATAAACATTCGGGTTTAAATGGACCGGATAAATTATGGCTACGTCTTTCCTTTTTTCGGCCAATTCTTTGATGGCCGAAAAGATATTTTTTAATCCTTCGCCAAAACTTTCTCTTCTGTGAGCTGTAATTAAAATTATTTTTTTGTCACTAAAGTCAATTCCATGTTTTTTTAAAAATTTATTTTCATTTCCCGCAATGCCTTCTTCTTGTTTTCTTTTTATCATAAAAAGCGCGTCAATCGCCGTATTGCCGGTTAAAAATGTCTTCTCTTTCGCGATGCCTTCTTTGAGAAGATTGTTTTGAGCCCGCTCGGTAGGCGCGAAATGCAAGTCAGCCAATCTGGAAATAAGCTGACGATTTATTTCTTCCGGAAACGGGCTGTATTTATCATAAGTTCTCAAGCCAGCTTCAATGTGGGCAATTTTAATTTTGAAATGAAAGGCCAGAAACGCGGCCAGAAACGCGGTTGAAGTATCGCCCTGAACCATTAAAATATCCGGTTTTTCTTTTTTAAGAATCCGTAAAAAAATCAAAAACGAAAATCCGCTTATGACTAAATTTTTAATTTTTCTTAAGATATTAATTCCCCTGCCAAACAACGCCTTGTCGCTCAACATAATTTTCAAGTCATAATCGGGCATAATATCAAAAACTTTCAATATATGATCAAGCATTTTATCGTGCTGGCGGAAAACACAAACAACTGCCTTTAAAGAGGGATTATTTTTAATTTCTTTGATTATCGGCGCGAACTTGATGGCTTCGGGCCGCGTGCCGAACACTATGAATATTTTTTTCATATTATGACAATAATCTTTCAAATTTATCAACGCAAATTTTTTTCTCCATATTCTCCAAAAGATATTTCAAACCGTTTTCGCCATATTCTTTCATTTTTTCCTTTTCATTATACATTTTCAAAATTATCTCCAACGCCTCTGCTTCGTTGTCCGAAACCGCGCCATAACCGCATTTCGCTTCTTTAACAATTGATAAACCGTCGCTTTCTTTGTGCAGAAACGCGACAACCGGAACCGCCGCCGCCATATAACCTAAAATTTTCGCCGGCACTGCCGGGGTGGTATTCCGCGCGGTAAGGCAAATTATACCGACATCGCAATCCTTAACCAGTTCGGGATATTCTTCCGAGGAAACAAACGGTTTGAAAATAATATTTTCCAATTTCAGATTTTCCGCTATTTTCACCAGATTCTCTTTTTCAGAACCGTCGCCCGCGAAAAGAAAAACAATGTCTTTGTTGTTTTTTATTTTGTCCGCTATTCCGATAAATAGATCAAGCCCCTGCGACGGCCCAATCACTCCGCCGAATAAAAATATAAATTTATTCTCCAAGCCGTATAATTTTCTGAATCTGCCGGTTTTTTGCGCTTTCAAAAACGGGCCACTGTCTATCCAATGACAAACCACTTGTGTTTTCCTCGGGGGCACATTTCTTTTTTCTTCAATAAATTTTTTATGCTCGTTGGAGGGAACCACGATTAAATCAGAATTTTTATAAGCATTTTTCTCCATTCGCTCAAAAAAATTAATCAAAAATTTATTCTTAAGAATGCCCAAATCAACCGCGTTTTGCGGAAATATATCATGAAGATTCAATACGTATTTGGCGCCGTAAAACTTTTTTACTTTATAAGCGGCAAGCGCCAGCGGCAAAGGCGGACTGTGAACAATCGCGACATCAATTTTTTCTTTGATATTTTTCCTGATTTTGCGAAAAAAAATATAAGGCATTAAAAGTTGCGCTACGCCCCTGACGATAAAATTCACTTTGTGATGCGGGAGAGTTTTAATCCGTAAAACCCTTACGCCGTTTTCATTGACAATTTCCGGCCAAACAGCGTTTCCAGAATCCGCCAAATTGTGCTTGGGATAAGCAGTGGCGACAAAAACATTGTGTCCTTTGTCGCGCAAGCCATCGGCCAAATCTTTCATTAACTGCGCGGCGGAACGAATTTCCGGCGGATAAGAATCCGTAATAATTAAAATATTTTTCATTATTATAAGCAATTAATGATTATCTAAAATAACTCCAGAATTTTTCTTTGGCTTTTTTGTATTTATCGCCCCAGCCTTTCATCCCCTGAAGTTTTTCTTCAAGATCCAGCATTATTTTTGCCGAAATAAGAATTGACTCTATTGAATCCCCCTCTTCATTGTTGGCTATCTTCCTTCCTATTGTTTGATACATATCCCTATAACTATTGGTTTTGAATATTCTTTCTTTTCTGATTATCCTGTGATTATCTTCGGATTGATATTCTATGGCATCTGTTATTCTTATATTTCTTCCGTGAACTTTTAACTCCACGTGGTCTCTCGGCCCCACCCTTAAAGTCCCCTTTTCGCTGAAAGTAGTCGTGAAAGTCGCCCCGTTTTCAAGCTCTATCCACACCTCAACGGCGTCGTCTTGTAGGAGCTTGATATCGGAATTTTTTGGCTTGCTGAAATTATTAAGATGGAGAAAATGGTCAATCTGATGACAACCATTGGCAAAAAATGTGCTCCTTGAAACCGGCCAATTATACCAAAAAAATTCAGGCTGAATCAACTCATAAACTATGGAGTGGTAAGAAATGGGATCGCCGTATTTCACGCCAAGATCTTCAAAAGCCATTTTATTAAATTTTCCGTAACGCTTGTGAAATCCGATAAATAAACGCCTTCCGGATTCTCTAAGGGCTTTTTCCAATTCATTTAATTCATCGTAATCCATAACAACCGGCTTCTCCACCACGACATACGCTCCCTGCTTTAAAGCGCGCAAGGTTATTGGAACATGGGTGTGGTTATAGCTGGCAACAAAATAAACATCGTATTTTTCATCTTTTCCAGGAAAGGGCGACGAATTCCATTTTCGCGCTTTTCGTTCCAGAAATATTTGCGTCGGGTCAATTTCGTGGACTGATTTTATGTCCACAAACGGCTTGGAATAAGGAATGATATTGATTTTCGCGTAATTGCCATAACCAAACAAAGCTCCGCTTTTTTTCTTCGGGCTTGCTTTTGGAACTTGGCCTTTGGTTTCCGCCACGGGACTCGCGTTTCGCGCGTCAATCCGTTGAAACTTAAACCATTCATTATTTTTAATCTCATTTTTTAACGCGTCCGCCAACTTATTTCGCGTTTCTTCGGAAATTTCTATCCCCGAATAAACGCTCCATCCTTTAATGCCATTCCACCAAGCGTCTCGCGCTTTGTTTTTTTTAAGAGGAGAATGCAAAATTGTATCTGTCGGAATTTCGGGAATGTCCGATTTGTCAATTTTATAAATAAATTCTTTGGGCAAAACAATTCGCTCCGCGAGAGCCGGGTGCAAAGGAGCTATGAAGCCGACCGATTCTCCCTCGGAAAAAATTTGGCTGTCGGCGCTTTCAATAATTTTCCCCACGCCGCAGGAAACATATTTTTCATTGCGCCTGTCTTCCCTAAGCCGAGACCAAATTTTTGTGAATAATCCATGAGGCCCGACAACGGGGAAATAATTAATCAACAATCTTAAGCTTTTTGCTCTTGTATGATAAACATTTTCAAGTTTTTCAAGATTTTTCCAGGCAAGAACTTGAATTCTGTATTCATTTCTATTTCGGCAGTAGTCCAAAAAACCGCCCCTCCATTTTTTATCCGTAAATATTCTCATAACGCTATTAAATCATAATAAATAAAAAAGTTAAGCGTTGTCGCTATCGCGCTTCAAGGATTATTTGTATTTTTTAGATTCATAAATCTTGGCGTCCACCAAAAAACGGTACCAAAAACCCTGCAAAAAATGGAATATCAAACCTTCTTTGCCGTCCAAAAATCCCAGTCTTATAAAATAGCGATAACAGAAATATAAATAAGCCCGACAAAAAAGCGGCAAGCGGTAATAAAAATTGTCTTTCAGCCATCGCCTTCCGGCATCGGGCCCCTTTCCTTGTCCATTCCCGTATTTTTGCGATTCTTTCGTTTTTCGCGACAATTCTTCCGCTTCCCGCGACGCGTAGTTGTTGTGTTTTTGAATAAACCAAGACAAGTTTTTCTTATTATCGTCAATAAAATCATTTTTTAATCTTTCCGCTTTGCCTTCCAGCAAAACCAGATGTTCGTCCATTTTCCTCTCTTCGGACCGGGCTTTGCCTTTTCTAAAAAGCCGCAAAAACCAAGCCGGATAATAACCGCCGTATTTTATAAAGCGGCCCATGAAATAGACGCGCCGTTTAATATAAAACCCATTAATATCCGCTTTAACGACGTTGGGCGTCATTAAATTATCGGCGATTTCTTTTTTTAGTTCTTCAGTCAAATACTCGTCAGCGTCCAAGCGCAAAATCCACTCGTTTTTTATTTCCAAATTATCCAAAGCCCAGTTAAACTGTTCCGCCTGGTTGACAAAAGTCCGCTGGGCTATTTTATTGGTGTGTTTCTTGGCGATTTCCAGGGTTTTATCCGCGCTGAAAGAATCAACGATAATAATTTCATTCGCCCAATCGGCAACGCTTTTAAGGCAATTCCCGATATTCAATTCTTCGTTATAAGTAAGGATAATGACGCTGATGGGGAGTTTCATAAGTATTTATGATAACAAATCCTGCCAAAATTTGATAGTCGCTTTTAATAATTACCAAACCAAGCTGCGAATAGCGGGAAAAAATATTTTATTCAACTCGTTCACGCCCCCGCCGAAAAAATTGACAATAACTATATTATTTGACATTCTAAAATTGCTGGCAAGTCAGGTGATAGCTCTGCTCCGATATTCGTCGGGGCAGGGAGGAAAGTCCGGACACCCCTGTTTGCCGTATAGGCAGACAGCAGCGTGATAGCGGTCCCGACGCCCAAAAGGGTGCGGGACTCCGACTTCTTTATTTAAAAAATAGAGCGTCGGAGCTAACAGCCGTCGGGCGTAAGCTTAGAGGTGCGAGCAGTGACGTTTCGATTCGAAAGAATCGGAAAACCCTTCGGGGTTAATCTTCGAAATAGTTCGGGGCTTGCCCTGAGCGAAGTCGAAGGGTGAAACGGCTAAATCCTTATCGGGTGCAAAGTCGTACCATCGCGCGGCGAAGCCACGCGATAATTCAGAATTACAAATTAAGAATTCAGAATTTAATAGATTGATTCTTAATTCTGCATTCTAAATTTTGAATTATCACGCGACTTCGTCGCGTGATTGGGGTGCTGCTAGAGCCCGCGAGTAATCGCGGGCCCAGATGAATTATCACCGAATACAGAATCCGGCTTATGACTTGCCAGTTCCGCAAATTGCCCCGTTGGCGATTTATCGTTAACGGGGTTTTCGTTATCCGAATAAACCAACCTGATTGTTCAATTCCTGGTTAACCAGCAAATCCGCCTCCTTGTTTTTTTCCCGGGGAATTTGAATAAATTCCACTTTTTTAAAATCCGGTTTCAAATTCCAAATCTCAAAAAATAACGATTGAAGGTCTTTGTCTTCAATTTTATACCGGCCGATAAGCTGATTTATTAAAAGTTCGCTGTCCGATTTTATTACTACCTCCAAATCTTTGCTTTTTTCTTTGCCGATTAATTGCTTCACTTTTTTTAAAGCGAAAACAACCGCCCGATATTCGGCCTGATTATTGGTCGCCCGACCGATAAACTCGCTGTATTCCCTGATTCCTGATTTTTGATGCCCGATGCCTGATATTATGACGCCGATGGCCGCCGGACCGGGATTGTTCCTCGCCCCGCCATCGCAATAAATAATCGCCTTGTCTAATTTTTCTCTAACGGGATTCATTTTCCAGTAATTTCAAAAACACTTCATAAGTCGTTCGGGCGTCGTCTAAAGCCGAATGGGGTTTTTCCTGCGAAACACCAAAATAACTGGCCATTTCCGATAAAGATAAATTCTGAAAATCGGGCAATTGACGCAATTTCTGCCAACCGAATGAAAAAGTGTCCAGTCCTTTATAATAAAAAGTCGGTTTAAGATTGCGTTCGGCCAAAGCTTTGTGAATATGGAACCAGTCAAAAAGCAGATTATGACCGACTAAAATCGTATTGGCGGTTTTTTCTAAAAATATTTTCAAAGCCGTTTCCAGTTCAACGGCTTCTTGCCAGCCTTTTTCGCTGTAATGATTGATTCTTAAAGCTTCCGGGTCGGCTAATTCAAGATGCCGAGGTTTTATTTTAATCTCCCATTCTTCCAAAACTGAAAAATCGCGGCCATCAACCTTGACCAACCCCAATTCAATCAATTCGTGATTCAAGTCCAAACCGGTGGTTTCGGTATCCACAAAAGATAAATTAAAATCTTTCAAAGAAATTTTTTTTATCTGGTTATTCATTTATTTTTAGATTATTTAACGCCTCCAAGCCCGGCAATTTTTTGCCCGCCAGATATTCCAGCATCGCTCCTCCGCCGGTAGAAATGAATACATTGGCTTTTAGCTTATAGTTTATAGCTTTTAGATTGAGCGAAGCGATTGTTTCTCCGCCGCCGATAACAGTTTCAGCATTTTTATTTTTTAGAATCGCCGCGGCTATTTCTTTCGTCCCCTTGGCAAATCTTTCATTTTCAATCAATCCCATCGGACCGTTCCAGACAATAGTCCCGGCATTTTTAATGAATTTTTGATATTCCTTTATCGTTTCCGGCCCGATATCCAAAATTTGTTTCCGATAAATTACCGTATCCCGCGGTAAAACAATCTTCCGGCCCAAACGGCTCGCCATTCCGGCCAAATCCACTTCTTTCTCATAAAGCGAATCTCCCACCGGCAGTCCTTGGCTGGCGAAAAAAGTATTAGCCATCGCTCCGCCAATCAAAAAATAATCGGCTTTCTTTGAAAAATTATCAATCAGGCCGACTTTGTCCGAAACCTTGGCTCCGCCCAAAATCACAATCAAAGGTTTTTTAAATTTCGCCGTCGCCGAATTCAGATTCTCAACTTCTTTTTCCAAAACCAAACCGACGTAACTCGGCAAAAATTCAGTAATGGCGGACACGGACGCGTTTTCCCGATGAGAAACGGCAAAAGCGTCGTTGACATAGATATCCCCAAGAGAGGCCAATTTTTCGGCAAATCGCTTATCGTTATTTTCTTCTTCGGCGAAAAATCGCAAATTTTCTAAAAGGAAAACGCTGCCGACAGGCGAATTCTCAATTTCGCTTTTTAATTTTTGGGAAATGCCGAAATCAATGAAACGAACCGGTTTTTTGAGCAACTGGGAAAAAATTTTCGCGAATGGCTTTAGTGAATAGTTTCCAGTTTTAAGTTTTAAGTTTTTAGTTTTTTGCGGTCTTCCGCGATGGCTTAAAATAACCACCTTGGCTTCATTTCCGGTCAAAAATTTTATGGTCGGCAAAATCGCAGTTATTTTCAAAGGAACCCGTATAAATCCGCGCGCTAATCCGTATAAATCCGCGTTTTGGATATTTAAATCCACCCGGAGAAGGCAAATTTTATTTCGGAGCTGATTCGGTTTTAATTGACTTAAGAATTTCATTGATAATTTTTTCAAATTCTTCTGTTTTCAGACTGGCTCCTCCGACCAAAGCGCCTTCAATTTCCGGATATTTCAAGTAATCGGCGATGTCTCTGGAATCAACCGAACCGCCGTACAACAATCTTGAATCTTGAACCCCGAATTCCGATTTAAGAATATCTTTGATAAACTTTATCATTTCCAAAGCTTTTTCCGGCGGGCAATCATCGCCGGTGCCGATCGCCCAGACCGGTTCATACGCGATTACTATGTGATTGTGGAATTTAGAATTTCTAAAACAATTTTCTAATTGTTCTTTAATGATTTTTTCGGCTAATCCCTTTTTCTTTTGTTCCAAAGTTTCGCCTACGCATAATACCGGAGTTAATCCATTTTCAATAACTGCTTCAACTTTTCTGGCAACCATTTCATCGGTTTCGCCCAGATAATTCCGCCGTTCCGAATGGCCGACAATCACGTATTCCACGCCCAGATTTTTCAGCATCAACGAAGAAATTTCACCAGTGTAAGCCCCGTGATCTTCCCAAAAACAATCTTGCGAGCCGAGCTTGGCTTTTAGCTTATGGCTTATGGCTTTTAGTAATTTCGCCAGCGGTTCCAAATAAATAAACGGCGGGCAAATGATTAATTCTAAAGAATTCGGAATTTGTCCCGCTGGGCGGGATTTCGCGCTGCGGGATAATTTAGAATTTAGGATAGCGCCAAAAAGACCCCCGGCTTCTTTAAATGTTAAGGGATTCATCTTCCAATTGGCGATTATAATTTTATTGTTCATGTTGACATTGTACCAGCATTATAAATGACTAAATAATAACAACCGACGACTTACTATTATAAATGGACGATCGTTCCAAAATAATAGTAAATTGGAAAATTTCATTATGAAGAAATATTCTTTTTTAAATACTCCGCCGCTTTTTCCGGTTCAATGGCGGATATTTCCATCATCGTTCCGATTTCAAATCCAGCCGGAATAGCGGTTTTCGGCAAAATAGTGAAATGCCAATGATAAGAGTCGTGATTCCCTTTATCGTTAGAAGGAGCGGTATGCAGATAAAAATTATAAGCCGGGTCGTCAAGCGCTTTGTAAAGAGCCCGCAAAGCGATTTTGAAAGCCTCGGCCAAATGCCATTTTTCTTTTTCGGTGATTTTCTCAAAATAGGCTAAGTGTTTTTGGGGAGAAATAATCATTTCAAAAGCCGTTTTGGAGGCAAAAGGACAAATTACCAAAAAATCCTTATTTTCAAAAACTACTCTTTTTTTAACTTTTTTTTCCCATTCGTTCATTCGGCAATAAATGCATTTTTTGTTAACCCTCCGATATTCTTTAGAATTTAAAAGAGATTTTCTTGAATCAACGTCAACCAATGGCGTGGTGATAATTTGGGAATGAGGATGTTCTATTGAAGCTCCGGCTTCCCGACCGTGATTATGGAAAATGGAAATGTGATTGACGAACTTTTTGTCCTTTAAATCCAAGTATCGTCTCTGATAAACGTCAATCACTTCCTTGATTTCTTCATTAGAAAATTGAGCTAACTGTTTTTCGTGATTTTTGGTTATCACCACCTCGTGAAACCCCAAGGCATTAATTGTTTGATACAAATTCCCTTCAACGCGCTTGTCTAAACTTTCTCCCGGACTGAAAGCCGGATACTTATTGGGAACGACAATGGTCGTCCAGTTTTCGGGAATTTTAGCCCCTGGTTCAAAATCAATTTTTTCGTCTTTAGAAAAAACAAGCGTCGGCGTTTCCTGATCTTTCAAGTCGCAGAAAGGGCATTGATTTTCAAGAAATCTCTTTTTTTCGCGCTTTTCCTTTTTAAAACTTTCCGGTCTTTTGGCGCGGCCGGTGGCAATTACCACCCAGTCCTTGGACGCCAAATCAAAGCGTAATTCCGAAAGCAATTTTATGTTTTTATTCTTATTCATAATCTCAAGCGGATTTTCAAAATTTCCCAAAGAAATTGAAAATAAGACGAAAATTTCACCTTGGAATGAATATCGTTAACCCAGACCACGGGAATTTCTTTGATTTTATAACCGAATTTTTTCCCCAAAACCAAGGCTTCAACGTCAAAAGCCCAGCGGTTGGTTTTCATCAATCGGAAAATTTTTTCGGCGGCTTCTTCGGAAAAACATTTGAATCCGCACTGGGTGTCCCAAAGCCCGGGCAAGAGCAAAATCTGGATAATGATATTGCCCGCGTTGCCCAAGAAACGTTTATAAAACGGCTGGGGCGGCACCAATTTGGCGCCTTTGACGTCCCGAGAACCGATAATAATCTGATAATCGGCCAAATACGGCATCATTTTCTGAAACTGGTCCGCCGAAGTGGCGTTATCGGCGTCCATAAACAACCGCCATTGCCCCTTGGCTTCAAGCATCCCCTGGCGAACCACCCAGCCCTTGCCGTGATTTTTCTCGTTTTCAATAATCCGGAGATTTTTTATCAGATGACTCAATCTTTTGGCGATGTCAATCGTGGCGTCTTTGGAGCCGTCGTCAACCACGATAATTTCGTAATCATAACCAACCGCCGAAAGATGCTTGTCAACGTCAATCAAGGTTAAAGGCAAACGCTTGGCTTCGTTGTAAGTGGGAATAATGACTGAAAGAAAAGGTTTCATAAATAAATAATTTAGAATTTAGAACTTGGGACTTGGGACTTGGAATTTTTAAATATCAGAAACCGATAACTAAAAAAGTTCCACAAAAAAGAAAAGGCCACCGATACCAAAACCGAAATATTAGCCCAGACAACAGGGCTGATGCCGCCCAACGGCCCCACCACGTTGTTCAAAAACGAAGCCACGCCGTTGTTTATCAAAAATCCGATGAAAGTAAATAAAAGAAAACGGGAGTATTCAGTCGGGCTGGTGGCAGTCGCGCTTTGAAAAGACCAAAATTTATTCCAGAAATAACTATTGGTGGCCGACGCCAGAAAAGCCGGCGCCAGAAATAAACTGAAATAAACGCCTTCGGTAATGCCCGTGAAACGCATTAATAAATTTATAATAGCGAATCCTAAAAATGTATTGAGAAAACCCACCGCGCAAAATTTTCCGAATTGACGCAAAGACGACCAGAATTGACTAAGGTAAAAAGCCGCCGCCAGCAACAAAGGAGCCAAAATGGTGAAACCGACCACCGAAAACAAAATCAGTTTCGGAGTAATCGCGATTTTCACGGCGGCGGTCGGCAAAACCAGCCAACCGACCAGAAAACCGATTAAACTAACAAGAAGAAAATCTTTCATAAATTTCTATTTCTGTTTTCTGCTTGTTTTGATTATAAACCGTTCGGCTCAAATCTTTAATTTCTTTGGCCAAGCTGGAATCGGCCGCCGGCGGCAATAAAATCCGGATGCTGAAAGGCCGCGACAAATTTCCTTTGACCAGAATCCGACTGCAGGCATTGAAATTATCTAAGCCGATTAAATCATTGACGGAAAAAACCGGTTCAAATTTATCAATTAAAACTTGAGCGTCGTTTAAATCAACCCTGAAAACAATAACGGAACCGAATTTGTCAACCAGATTAAGCTGGGCCGGTGAAAGTTCTTCGGTTGAACGATGAACCAGATTCAAAAAAAGACCGTATTGGGAAACCGAAGCCAGCGTGATCGCCAAGGAATCGGTGATGTAATTATAAAACTCATCTAGATAAAGATAAAATGGCTGGCGTTTGTCTTCGGGCTGACCGAGGCGCGAAAAAGCCGCCAAAGCTATTTTCTCGGCAAAAATCATTCCCAGCAGATTGGCGTTCTCGTTGCCCAGCCGGTTCTTGGCTAAATTAACCAGAATTATTTTTCCTCCGTCCAAAGCCCGGCGGAAATTAAAAGCCGAACGAGTCTGACCGATAATCGGCCGCAAATAATCATTAGCGATTAAATTATTAAACCGAGAAATGATGAAAGGGGTAATTTCGTGGAGCGCCACTTCGTTTGCCCAAAACTCCGCCATTTTTGAATCAGTCATCTGTTGAATTTTTCTATGACGAAAATCATAACTGGTAAAAATTCTGGGAATATCAAGCAGGGTGGACGGGTCGTTTCGGCTGTCAGCCAGCAAAAGCCGAATCGCGTTTTTCAAATATCTCGCGAACATCGGGCCCATTTCGTTCTTGGTTTCTCCGGTAAAAAGTTTTTGGAAAATGCTGCTGGTTTCCTCAATAATAAATTCCTTTTCTTCGGGGTTGTCGGTGTTAAATTCCAAAAGATTCAAACCGAAAGGACGCCAGATATCCGTCGGGTCAAAATAAATCACGTCTGCCATTCGTTCGCGGGGAATATTTCCGATAACCCCCTGAATAATGTCGCCCTCGGGGTCAATAATGGCCACTCCTTTACCTTGCTTTATGTCAGCGATGGCCAGATTAATAATAGATGTTGATTTTCCGGTACCGGCCTGGCCGATAATTTCCAGATGCCGCGCCCGGTCGGAATAATCCAAATAAACGGGCTGAACTTTCCCTTGAAAAACATTCTCGCCAATAATAACGCCTCGGCTGGAAAGTCCGGCTGGCGGCCTAACCTCTTTTGATTTCAGCCATTTGATTCTCGGAATGATTGTTGAACTAATCGGAAAATGAAAAACACTGGCCAATTCCTCGCTGTTTAAAATCAGAGATTCTTCTTCGTCAAATGTCCTGAAACAAAAACCGAAATGAAAATTGGCGATATTTTTCGGCTTGACCACTTTCAATTCGTTTTCCCGCAGACTGGCAAAAGGCGAAAAAGCGCCGATTAAATTTTCAAAAATCTCTTTCACCCGATACGAGCTTGACGCCGAAGCCGCCAAACGCAGATTAACCCGAAACAAGGGCTTGGCAATTTTTTCTTTGTTGGTGATTTTCCGGCGAATCGCTTGAGAAGCCGGCTTAAAAACCAACTGCAAAGCCGCTCCTTCGCCCACTTCCTCCAATTTAGCCAGAACCGCTAAAATCGGGGCAAAAGTGTCGGCGCCGGCCTGCTCGTAAGTTCTTATGGGCAAAGACAGCTCGTGAGCCAATTTCAAATACGCTCCTTCATTAAAGCCCTGGGGGTTAAAAACATCATAATCGTCAACCTCGTCAAGCTGAACGCCCGGCCAAATTTTCTGGATTTGGCGGCCGACAAAATCAAGCGTCTTTCCGTCGCCGACTAAATAAAAATGAATTTCTTCGCCGACATGATGAACGGCCGCTTCCAAAACGACCGGATTGTTAAAACCGCCCAGTAAATCAAAAAAATTCTCGGAAAGCCTGATTTCGTCTTTCCAGCCCAAGGCTGGTCCGCCTTCGGCGGAAAAATTTCTTTCTCCTTTGGGAAATTTCAATAAAAGCAAAGAACGTTTCCGGAAAACAGGTTGGCCGATTCTTCCGCTTTGACGGGATTGAAATTTTGAAAATAGCCAAATAATGACCGCTAACGCCAGCAATAAACTCGCAATCTGGAACATAAATTTATTATAATCCAAATTCAAAAAATTAGAAATCACAGAGAAGACAATGCTTGACTGGCCGCGTTAACTTCCGCTTCCTGCTTGGAAGATCCCCGTCCTTCGGCAATTAATTTTTCGCCGACATAAACGCCGATACGAAAATTTTTTTGATGATCCAGCCCGCTTTCTTCCAAAACTTTATAAGTCGGAGTTGCCTTGAACTTCTCCTGAATCGTTTCCTGCAGAAAACTTTTGGAATCTCGGTAAAGTTGTTTTTTTAGAATTTCATCAAGATGAGGCAACAGAAATCGCGAAATAAAATCATGGCTCAATTTATATCCCCGGTCTAAATAAATAGCCGCCAGAAGCGCCTCAAAAGCGTTGGCTAAAATCGCTTCGCGACCCTTGCCGGTATCTTTGGCCTCGCCTTTTGAAAGAAAAATATAATTTTCCAACCCGATTTCCCGGGCCACCCGGGCCAATATCTGGTAATTTATCAAAGCGGCCCGCAAAACGGTTAGCTGGCCTTCGGCTTGGTCGGGATATTTTTTAAAAAGAAATTCGGAAGTAATCAATTCCAAAACCGAATCTCCCAAAAATTCCATTCGCTCGTTATGAGGCCCCATCTTGGGATTTTCATTAAGATAAGAACGATGGGTTAAGGCCTCTTTGAGCAAGGACCTGTTTTTGAATTCAATTTTTATCTTTTTTTCTAAATTAGATAAGTCCATAAAATAAATTTTCAATTCAGTTTGTTTGAAAATTAAATCATTAAAAATTCATTATAAATTAGTAGATTTTATTTCTTTTCTATTTGTTTAAAAACCGTTCCCAAAACGCCGTTGATGAATTTTCCCGAATTGGGACCGCCGAAATTTTTGGCTATTTCAATAGCCTCGTTAATAGCCACCTTGGCCGGCACTTCTTTCCGGTCGGCGTAAAGCAATTCATAAAGACCGATTCTTAAAGCGTTGCGGTCCACGGCGGAAATTTGACCCAATGGCCATTCCGGAGCCGCCTGCACGATTACTTGGTCCAGCTCCTCGCGATGGTCAATCACGCCCTGGGTCAGTCGCCAAACAAATTCCGGCTCGTCC
>Ga0209542_10008343_pt1 | contig 19380 bp, 21 predicted proteins | sample RifCSPhighO2_01_FD_184028 | JGI IMG/M metagenome (GOLD analysis project Ga0209542, IMG submission 184028) | Soil microbial communities from Rifle, Colorado - Rifle CSP2_plank highO2_0.1 (SPAdes) (version 2) | ecosystem: Environmental > Terrestrial > Deep subsurface > Rock core/Sediment ...
CAATTTTATTTCAAACTTGCCCGGCTGGAAGGCAAAATTTATTTCCGAATGGGTTTCCAGATAGTCGGCGATTTTATAATGAAAAGGGAAAGCAGTTTCGTTGACCGAGCTGAAGTAAATCCACCCAGGACTGCCGACATCGGGCAGGATATATTCATAATCCTGATGCTTGATTAGAATGGTGCGCTCCGCTCCGTACCAGAGGACATAATGGTAGTTCGTTTTTTTACCGGGGTTTATTTTTATGAAATCGGTCTTGACCCCATTGCGCTTAAATTCCGCCAGACAATCCTCGCTCTCGCGATCATTGCCTAGATTGGTGACAATGGCCGAATGAAGCCCGAGGCGCGCGGCGGCAATGGCGGCGTTGGCGGCGTTGCCCACGGCTGGAATCACAAAAACATCCTCGTAAGGCACTTTTTCCGCGAAAGGAATGGCGATTTCGTAGGTCGGGGTATCCGGCGCGCCGATTATGTCCGCCTTCTTCAACTTTATGAAGGCGTCGATGACGGTATCCCCAACGGCCAGGAATTCTATTTTGTTTTCATCCATGTTATTATTATAGCACACCATGCATAGAAAAATAATTCTCTGCTTAGCTCTGGTTATTTTTCTGTCTTCTTTCCGCGTAGCCCTTGCGGAAGTAGTTATCAATGAGTTTGTTTCGGACCCCGACTCCGGTTCAGAGTGGATAGAGTTATGGAATGATTCTTCCGCTGAGGTAAATTTAAGCGGTTGGAATTGGACGGATTTAGCAAGTCCGGGCGGGGAAACCGAACACGAAAGTTCGCCCCGAAGCTTGAACGGTGCTATTAGTGCCGGTGGATTTTTTGTCTTGGAGATGAATTCGGTACTTAATAATACTGGTGATTCGATTGGTTTGTATAACGGCACGAGCTTAATAGACCGAGTGACCTTCGGTAAGGTCAACGGTTATTCCAAAGATTTGGACTTGCCGGCCAAAGGCAAATCCGGTGCGCTAATTTCCGGTGCCTGGCAGACCAATCAGGAACCGACTAAGGGAACTGCTAATCCGTCCGCTGGTTCTTCCGGCAGTGATGATGATATTGATGATGATACCGACGACGAAGACAGCTCATCTGCCGCAAGTTCCTCCGCCAGCACTGCCGCTACAGCAAAAATTAAAACCGAAGTTTCCGTCCGGGATATCGCCTATGTCGGCATTCCCCACGCCTTTCAGGGCCGGGTGGTGCAGGGTCAAGGCCAGCCCTATCACGGGAGGTATTTTTGGAATTTCGGCGACGGGGATTTTCGGGAAGTGAAGGTTATTAATACCGACAAATTTACCCATACCTATTTTTATCCCGGCGAATACGCGGTGCTGTTTGAGTATTATCCGGATGCTTTTGCTGAAACGCCGGAGGCTGCCAGTAAAATCACCATCAAAGTCGTGCCGGCCAGCGTTTCCATATCCCGAGTCGGAACTGCCAACGATTTTTTCATTGAACTTTCAAACGACACGAACTACAATATCGATCTCTCCGGCTGGACGCTCTGGAGCAATGGCAAAACTTTTACTGTTCCCCGCAACACTATATTGGTGGCCAAAAAGAAAATTATTCTCTCTCCGCGCATCACCGGTTTTTCGGTCGCCGACGCTAACAGTTTGAAATTGACGGATGCCGGCAACAATTTGGTTTCTAGTTATTATCCCTACTCGGCGCCGGTTGTTTCCAAAGCGGTTGCGCCCGCCAGAAATCCGGCGCTACCTTCGGTTTCCGACTCCGCCGCCGTCGGCAACGCGGGTGAGCAAATTCAGACGGGGAACTTAGAAGCCGCGGTTTTGGCCAGTGACGTCGCAGACGAATTCTCACCGCTTCTGCCCGCCGTTGCCCTGATTTTCATCGGGGGTTCGGCCTACGCCGTCTATTTTATTCGACAGAAAAAAACTTCCAGTCCCGGAAGTGATTTTGAAATTCTGGACGAATAAAGCAATTCTCTTCCGACCCCTCCCTTGTTATGTTAGGGCGAGGAGAATTTTACCCCCTTGATAAAGGGGGCTAGGGGGATTATTATTCCCCCATGTGCGGCATTGTCGGATATATCGGGAAAAAGGAGGCCTTGCCGATACTCATTCAAGGGTTGCGGGATTTAGAGTACCGCGGCTACGACTCGGCGGGAGTTGCCATTTTGGACGACGGAAAAATTAGCCGGGAAAGGGAGATTGGCAAGATAGATTTTTTGGTTAAAAAAATAAACAATAAAAAACTCGCCGGCTCTACTGGCATCGCGCATACTCGTTGGGCAACGCACGGCGGGGTGACGGAGGCGAATGCGCACCCGCATGTAATTGGCACAGGAAAACTGGCGATTGTGCACAATGGCATTATTGAAAATTATCGCGAACTGAAAAAAGAATTAAAAGATCAAAATTTAGAATCGGAAACGGACTCGGAAATTTTAGGCAGATTAATTTATGAAAATTATGACGGTGATTTATTAAAGGCCGTAAAAAAGGTTTTGCCGAGAGTGCGGGGAACTTACGGACTTTTAGTGATGCACGCCGATCATCCCGGCCAGCTGGTGGCGGCGCGGCTGGGCAGTCCCTTGGTGGTGGGCCGGAGCGATGGAGAATATTACATTGCCAGCGATGTTACACCGATGCTGCCTTTTACGAAACAAGTAACCTTCCTGGACGACGGGGAAGTAGCGGATGTTAATTTGTCTGGCTTGAAAATTTTTAATCTTAAAGATGAACTGATTCAGAAAGGCATAACCCAGATTGATTGGGATATTGAAAAAGCGCAAAAAGGCGGGTTTGAAAATTTTATGCTCAAAGAAATTTTTGACCAGCCGACGGTATTTGAAGACGCGATTCGCGGGCGCTTGGATATGAAAGAGGGCACCGCGAAATTAGGCGGACTCAATCTGACCCTGGAAGAAATGCAAAAAATAAAAAGAATCGTTTTAATTGCCTGCGGGACGGCGTCTTATGCATGCATGGCAGCAAAATATGCTTTTGAGCGGCTGGCGGGTATTCCCACGGAAGTAGATGTTTCCAGCGAGTTCCGCTACCGCGACCCCATTATAGACAAGTGCACGCTTGTTTTTGGAGTCTCGCAATCCGGAGAGACAATTGACACTATCATGGCACTGCGTGAGGCCAAGAGAAAAGGCGGCGTCACAAGGGGTATAGTGAATGTCATAGGCTCTACCATTGCACGGGAGACCGGAGCCGGTACTTATATCCACGCAGGGCCAGAATTGGCTGTGGCATCAACCAAGGCCTACACAAATATGGTGGCGATACTTTTGCTTTATGCTCTGGAATTCGGCCGATTAAGGCACGCTGCGATTGCTACTGGGGAAAGGATAATTCAGAGCCTGCTTGAAATTCCAGAAAAGATGAATGAAATTCTTAAACAATCGGACCAGATAAAAGTTCTGGCGGAAAAATATAAAAATTATCCCAACCTTTTCTTTCTCGGCCGGGGAATTAATTATCCCGTGGCAATGGAGGGTTCACTTAAACTGAAAGAAGTTAGCTACATTCACAGTGAAGCTTATCCGGGTGGAGAAATGAAGCATGGAGCAATTGCTTTACTTCACAAAGATTTTCCCGTTGTTGCTATCATGACCAAGAATCAGCTTTATGAAAAAATGAAAAGCAATGTGGAGGAAATTAAGGCTCGTAAAAGCCCAATAATACTAGTTGCAACTGAAGGCGACAAAGAGGCACAAGAACTTTCAAACGATGTAATCTACGTGCCTAAAACCATGGAGCTCCTGGAACCTCTACTCAATACAATTCCTTTGCAACTTTTTGCATATCATACAGCCGTAGCCCTGGGTCGAGATGTCGATCGGCCCCGCAATTTAGCCAAGAGTGTAACAGTCGAATGAAAATAGTTGAAAGGGAAAATACGGAAAATTATTCTCTACCCCTGCCGATGTATAAAGCTGTCCACATCGCGGATGCGATTTGCCGGGAGGGACGGGAATTTGACGTGTTGGTGGGGTTGGATAAAAGACATGTAGCGCAGTTGCGTGAACTCTCCGCGGACGAGAGCGACACCGATTTACAGAATTTTACCGGTGATTGGAAACGTTTTATCGAAGGCACTTATGAGTACTGGTATCAAAAGAGCCGTTCGATTTTCGCTTTGGTACACAAGCCAGATGATGATTTGGCGGCGGTGGTGTGGTTCGGACCGAAACCGTTGGGTAAGAAATCAATGAAGTTTGGCGGGGCCGACGAACGGAAAGTGGCGAGCGACTGGCATACCATATCTTTCCGCGCTTACCCCGGCTATCGGGGCAGGGGCATGATGAAAAATTTTACCCAGTTCGCGATGGATACCTACAAAAGGCATTTTCCGCATGTGAAATTCTGGGCCGGTACTGACGACCGCAACGGCGCCAGCAAAAAACTGCTTCTGGACTTGGGCTTCGAGGCAAATCAGGAAAATTCGGACATACCGGAGCATTGGCTGGTGATGACCAAAGTTTGATATAATAAAAGCGATGTCGAAAGAAAAAGTTTTAGTCATCGGCGCGTGCGGGATGGTGGGGGTCGGGCTCACTTTGGAATTACGCAAAAAATACGGGGGAGGAAATGTGATCGCTTCGGATGTTCGAGAGGAAAACGAGTTGCTTCGCGGCACCGGCCCCTTTATTCGTCTGGATGCGATTGATCGGGTGGCAACGAAAGCCCTAGTTGAGAAAGAAGGTATCACCACAATCTATCTTCTCGCGGCGCTCCTTTCAGTCGGCGGTGAAAAAGACCCGGAACTTTGCTGGAATTTAAATGTTGGAAGTTTAAAAAATGTACTTGATCTCGGTGTGGAAAAAAAAATAAAAATATTTTGGCCCAGCTCCATTGCCACTTTCGGTCCCACTACGCCCAAAGAAAAAACCCCTCAACACACGGTGCTGGAACCCACGACGATGTATGGCATTACCAAATACGCGGGCGAACTTCTCTGCCAGTATTATAAGAATCGTTATGGCTTGGATGTGCGCAGTTTGCGTTATCCCGGATTAATTAGCTGGAAATCCGATCCGGGTCCCGGCACGACCGAATACGCGGTGGAAATTTTCCACGGGGCGATTAAAGAAGGAAAATATACCAGCCCCCTGTCCCAAAATACATATTTACCGATGATGTATTTGCCGGACGCGCTTCGCGCCACGATTGAGTTTATGGACGCGCCCAAAGAAAAGTTAAAATTAAACATGGCGTACAATTTAGCCGCCTTAAGTTTTTCGCCCGGAGAAATTGCCACGGCAATAAAAAAGCATGTGCCGGAATTTGAAATTTCCTACAATCCCGACAAGAGGCAAGCTATTGCCGATAGCTGGCCGAAAAGCATTGACGACTTGGAAGCGCGTAAAGATTGGGACTGGAAGCACGAATACGATTTAGAAAAAATGACTGCGGATATGATGAAGAACTTGAAAATAAAATTAGGCAAATAATTATGTATGTAAAAAAATTAAAAGAAGCTATAGTGACGGAACTTCAAGCGCTTAAACAAGCGGGGAAATTCAAAGTGGAAAGAGAATTAGAAGGCGCGCAAGGTACTGAAGTTTTAATTGCCGGTAAAAAGGTTTTAATGTTTGCCTCCAATAATTATTTAGGACTGGCGAATCATCCGGAAATTGTCGCGGTCGCCAAAGAAGCCACAGATAAATACGGCTTTGGGCTATCATCCGTTAGATTTATTTCCGGAACAGAAACCATTCATAGAAAGTTAGAGAAGAAGTTAGCCGAGTTCTTAGGAGTGGAAGACAGTATTTTATATTCCACAAATTTTATGTCTAATCTGGGATTTTTTGCGACTCTTACTAATGAAGCTTTCGGAGAAGAAAAGTGGATAGATGCGATTTATAGCGATGAACTGAATCATGCGAGTATCATAGATGCATTTAAACTTTGTAAAAGAGACAATGTGATCAAAAGAATTTATCCGCACGGCGATCTGGCGATGCTGGAAAATTTTTTAGATCAAGATCAAAAAGACACTAGCAAAAATTACCGATTTAAAATAATCGTGACTGATGGGGTTTTTTCAATGGAGGGGTATTTGGCGGATTTGCCAAAACTTAGAGAATTGGCGGACAAACACCAAGCTTTGCTTTTTGTGGATGATGCGCATGCTGTTGGAGTTTTAGGAAAAACCGGAGCCGGCACTCCGGAGCACTATGGTCTTCACGGCAAAATAGACATACTTACGGGAACTTTTGGCAAGGCGTTAGGTGGCGCAGTTGGCGGTTATGTGGCCGGCCGACAGGAGATAATAGATTTATTGCGCCAGAAATCGCGCACCTATCTTTTTTCAAATTCCGTGCCGCCGGCAGTGGTGATGGCCTCAATCAAAGCCTTGGATTTATTGAAAGAAAAACCGGAACTTTTAAAAAAGGTAAAAGAAAATTCAGAATATTTTCGAACCGGAGCAAAAAAATTGGGTTTTAATGTATTGGAAGGTGCTCATCCAATCATTCCGGTCATGCTGGGCGATGCCGCCAAAACTCAAGAAATCAGCAAAAAACTTTTAGAGAAAGGACTTTTTGTCGTCGGACTTTGGTTCCCAGTCGTCCCTGAAAATACCGCACGCCTGCGTTTCCAAATATCCGCCGCGCATACCCGCGAACACCTAGATCGCGCTATTGCAATCTTGGCAGAAGCAGGAAAGGAGATGGGGTTAATTTAAAAATGAGCAAGGGGAGTCCTTACTCAACTTGAACTTGGACGTCCAACGTCCAAGTTGTTTATTTTACACATATACGCGATAGCGTATATGTGTTGTGGCTGATTGAGCAGGTTGAGCGTGAGCGAGGGGAGCCCTCGCTCAGTTTTTCTTGGAAATTTAGTTATCCACAGGCCAGAGCTTGACAAATAGGGTATAGGGGTATATGCTATACCTATGTTGGACCAGAAACTTAAAAAAAGAGCCATACATCGGGCAAAGATAATTCGCGGACAGCTGGAAGGCCTAATCAAGGCCATAGAAAATGAGGTATATTGTACTGAATTGTTAGAACAATCGCTTTCAATTCAAAGGTCGATTAAAAGCCTTGACGCTTTTCTGCTGGAAAATCATTTAAGAACCCATGTCAAGCACCAAATGCAACACGCGGGCGAAGAGGAAAAGGCTGTTCAAGAATTAATCAAAGTGTACATCTTGTCAAATAAATAAAAATCATATGTTAAATATATTTAAAGAAAAATGTCCAGTTTGTAAAATGAAGCTTGAAAAAGGAAAAAATTATCCCGAAGAATCCGGTAAAAAGTTTTGTTCGGAAAACTGCAAAGAAGAATATAAAAAGCAGTCCAATGAAAAGCATTCGCAGCATTCCGGCGGCTGTTGCCATTAAAAGGTCGAAAAAATTATAAATCATTATTTAAATTAAAAATAATATGGAATTAAACAAAAACAAATTTGCCCTAGCGGCTACCGAAGTTATGGGCGTTTGGTATATCATTTGCGCTTTTCTGGTGGCTCTATTCCCAGAATTAACTCTCAAACTTTTTAGCTGGATAGTTCACTTAGTTAACTTGGAAGCCGGAGTGTCTGGTTTCCCGGAAGCAATATACGGACTCATTGAAGTTATAGTTCTTACCTATGCAACCGCCTATGTCTTTGCTTGGCTACACAACAGAGCAGTTATAAAATAATTAATGAAAAAAGAAACATATAAAATTCAAGGGATGCATTGTGCTAGTTGTGTGGCGACGATTGAACGGGTGTTAAAAAAGACGGAAGGGGTGCAATCAGCTTCTGTTAATTTCGCTTCGGAATCCGCCTTAGTAGAATTTAACGAAAATGTTGTCCCTGAATCGGATTTGGAAAAAGCGGTGGACGGGGCAGGTTATAAACTTATCTCTAAAAACACGAGAGTCGGTCTTGCCAAAAAAAATGAGGCAGTTGTTAACGGAAGCAACACAACAATTTCAATCAAAGTACTAGGGATGGATTCTCCGCATTGCGCCATGGTGGTGGAGGGAGCGATAAAAAAATTGCCGGGCATAAAAAACACCGATGTTGATTTTTCAAATCTGCGCGCCAAGGTGGTTTTTGACCCATCCTTTATAAATGTTGATAAAATTTTTCAAGTTATTATTGATGCCGGCTACAAACCCGTCAAAGAAGAAGGTGAAGCTGAAGATATTTTGGATCAAGAAAAAATTGAAAGAGAAAAACAGCTAAAAACACTGAAACGCAAGCTGATTATAGGTGGCGTTCTTTCTATTTTTATATTCTTGGGCAGTTTTCCGCAATGGTTTACTTTTGTTCCAGAAATTTTGAATAATAATTGGGTGCTTTTATTACTGACAACTCCAGTCCAGTTTTGGGTTGGCTGGCAATTCTATAGCGGGCTTAAACTTGTCGTAAAATATCGCACTGCTGATATGAATACCCTGATTGCTATCGGTACTCTAGCCGCGTATTTTTATAGCATGGCGGTTACAGTTTTTCCCGCTTTTTTCTCAAAAGGAGGAATAACTCCAGAACTTTATTTTGATACTTCTGCTATCATCATAGTTTTAATTCTTTTGGGAAAATATTTTGAGGTTCTAATGAAAGGCCGGGCGAGCGAGGCCATCAAGAAGCTTATCGGACTTCAGCCCAAGACGGCGAAAATTCTGCGCGGGGACAAAGAGGTGGAAATACCCATATCCGAAGTGCAAGTTGGAGATTTGATAATTGTCCGGCCGGGCGAAAGAATTCCGGTGGATGGAAAAATAGTTGAAGGTGATTCGGAAATTGATGAATCAATGATTACCGGAGAATCCATGCCAGTCCATAAAAAAGTGGACAGCTTGGTTATCGGCAGTACCATAAATAAATTCGGAACTTTTACTTTTCGCGCGACCAAGATTGGCAAAGACACGATGCTTTCGCAAATAATAAAGATGGTGGAAGAAGCTCAGGGAAGCAAAGCGCCGATTCAACGGCTGGCTGACTTAGTTTCTTCTTATTTTGTGCCCGCGGTATTTGTCGTCGCTGTTTTGACTTTTGTTGTTTGGATTTTCTTCGGACCGTCTCCCGCTTTCTCATTTGCGCTGGTTAATTTTGTGGCAGTTTTGATTATTGCTTGCCCGTGCGCTCTCGGTCTGGCAACCCCGATGGCAATTATGGTTTCTTCGGGAAGCGCCGCTACTCGGGGAATTTTAATTAAAGATGCGGCCTCGCTGGAAATTGCCAATAAAATAGATACAATTATTTTGGATAAAACCGGCACGCTGACCGAAGGTAAACCTCAATTAACCAATATCCTTGCTTTCAGTAATGAACATCCAAAAATAGAGATTCTAAATCTGGCCGCTTCCTTGGAACAGCGGTCCGAACATCCTTTAGCGCAAGCTATTTTACAATACGCCGCGAGCTTGGACCAAAAATCTTCGCATCCGTTGGATAAAACGATTCTGGCCGAAGCCACTAAAGAAAAAATTGCCTTATATAAATTGGAAGATTTTAAAGCGATTTCTGGAAAGGGCTTGCGTGGATTTTTACAGATACAAAATCAAAAAGTTGAAGCATACTTAGGTAATAGAGCTTTAGTCGCAGATCTTGGCTTGGATATTTCTCTCTATGAAGTTGATATTGCCAAACTGGAAAACGAAGGCAAGACCGTAATGATTCTAGTGGTTGATAAAAAAATTAAGGGCGCGTTGGCAGTGGCCGATGTGTTGAAGAAAGAATCCATTGAGGCCATAAAAGCTCTCAAAAAAAATCATATAGATGTTTGGATGATTACTGGAGATAACAGTCGCACTGCCAGAGCCATAGCTAAAGAGGTAGGCATAGAAAATATTATGAGCGAAGTGCTACCTGATAAAAAATCAGAAAAAGTGCGCGAGTTGCAAGAACAGGGGAAAATTGTGGCAATGATCGGGGACGGCATCAATGACGCTCCGGCGTTAACCCAGGCCAATGTCGGCATTGCCATGGGTGAGGGTACGGATATTGCCATGGAATCAGCCAATATCACCTTAATGCGCGGGGACTTGATGCTTATTCCGGAAGTAATAAAACTTTCCAGGCGCACCATGGTTATAATCAAACAGAATCTTTTTTGGGCGTTTTTCTACAATATCGCTTTTATTCCCGTCGCCGCCGGAGTGCTCTATCCGTTTTTCAAGCTATTGCTTAATCCAATCTTCGCCGCTATCGCCATGGCTTTTAGCAGTATCAGTGTTGTTTTGAATTCGTTGCGGTTGAAAAGTAATAAATTATAATTTGATATAATAATAAAACACATGGAATTTGATTACACAATAACTATAACAAAAGCTTTTGATGAAGCGGTGCAGGGCGTGCAGGAAGAAATTACTAAGGCGGGTATGCGAGTTTTGTATATTCATGATGTGCAAAAAACTTTGGGCGAAAAAGGGTTTGAAAGAGAACCGTTTAAAATTATTGAATTTTGTAGCGCCAAGTTCGCCAATGAGTTTTTGAATAAAGATATTAAACTCGGCCTCTGCCTGCCCTGCAAAATAAATGTTTATACCAAAGACAAGCAAACTTTTATTTCCGGCATGCGCCCGATTATTCTGCCGCAATTTTTTCCGCAGGCCGATTTGGGCGAGAGGCCGAAAGAAATTGACCAAATTATTCAGAACATCATTAATAACGCAAAATAAAAAGGTCGAAATTAATAAGAATTAGTTAGAATTAATTTATGACACAGAACTTGGGTATCGTGGATAGGATATTACGGTTCGCTTTGGCATTTTGGTGGCTTGGGCCTTTGGCGCCGAATTTTGACGCCAATTGGGCGAATGTGCTTATTGCGATTGTGGGCTGGATTTCACTAGTAGAAAGCTTCGTGGGCTGGTGCTGGCTTCATACCACCTTTCATATTGACAACAAAAATCAATAGTTCATAATGATTATATGATGGGATTTGGATATGGATACGGCGGAATGATGGGTGGAGGATTAGGTCTAGTTCTCTGGTTGGTGGTGCTGGTGAACCTGATTCTACTCGGCGTTTGGCTGTACAAACAAATTAACAAATAAAGATGGTGTTAACCAACAGAAAATTAATTATCGGTCTTTTGATTTTGACTGCCTTTGTCGGCATCGGCGTGTTTGGCCTGGCGGCGGGAAGCCATTTGCCGAGTACGCCCATGCTCGACTGTCCTTATGCGCTGGGCGGTTTTGCCCTCTGCGCCGATACTTTGAAACACATTGCCAATTGGCAAGAATTTTCCAGTATTGTCGTCCCGCTTGTGTTTGTTTTGCTAGTTTTGGCCGGAGCTACATATTTTCTTAATCAAAATCTTCTCAATCCTGAACAACGTTCTTATCGTCGGAAAAATTTGGATGCAGAAAAATATTTCTATACTGGAACTATATTGAAATGGCTGTCGCTTTTAGAGAACAGTCCCTCGCTCGCGCGCTTCAGGCACAGCTAAATTACTTTTGTCGTAAATTTTTTAGCTGTGTCCCCAAATCCTCACCAAAGGATTTTTTATGCTTCGACATAACTCAGCATAATCCTGAGCGTGTCGAATGGATTACTATTTAATCTGAAATCCTATGTCTAAACAATCAATAGTATCGTTAATTGCAATCATTATCGGCCTGGCCGGTTTGGTTTGGTGGAGCAAATCAACAGACAATCAGGTATTGAATACATCTCCTGATTCTGAAACAAAAAGCACGATAGATTTAGGGGTGCAAGAAAAAATTGATTTCGTGGAAGCAGTGGGTCAAAAAGCTCCCGACTTTGAGCTTGAATCAATTGACGGAACAACAGTCAAATTAAGCGATTATCTCGGTAAAAATGTCGTTCTTTTCTTTAATGAAGGTTCAATGTGTTACCCGGCCTGTTGGAGCCAGATGGCGGAACTCGGCAATGACTCCAGATTTGACACAGCAAGCATCACGGCTTTCTCAATCGTAACGGATCCTAAAAACCAATGGCTGGATATCGTCAGTAAGTCAACCAATCTGGCAAAGTCAAAAATACTTTTTGACACCGCACGTTCCGTTTCTCGGGCATATGATGTGCTAAATCTTAACTCATCCATGCATCCCGGTTCCTTGCCCGGCCATACCTATTTTATCATTGATAAAGAGGGGATAATTCGGTTCACTATGGACGATCCTTATATGGCTTTAGCCAATGATAAATTAATTAGAGAGATAGAAAAACTTAAATAATTATGGAAACATTAATTATCGCGTCATTGATTACAGCCTTTATCGCTGGAATAGCCGCATTATTCGCGCCTTGTTGTATTACTGTCTTGCTACCGTCATACCTTGGGTCAATTTTTCGAGAAAAACGAAAAGTCCTACTAATGACCTTCGTATTTTTCTTGGGCCTGTTGGCAGTGTTTCTGCCGTTAGGGCTAGGGGCGGCGGGATTGGGGCAACTGTTGAGCAAATATCACGACCCGATATTCATCGTCGGCGGAATATTTCTTTTACTGCTCGGTGCGTCAATATTACTGGGACGACATTTTTCTATGCCGTTCTCGGTTCATCCAAGGTTGAAAATTACAAGTGCCGGCTCGGTTTTTATGCTGGGCGTTTTTTCAGGTTTTGCGACCATGTGTTGCGCTCCGGTCTTGGCTGGTGTCATCGCCTTGTCGGTGTTGCCCAATTCCATTTTCTGGGGAGGAATTTATTCTCTGGCCTATGTTCTCGGCATGGTCGCCCCGCTTTTTCTGATCGCTTATTTGCTGGATAAAAATGATTTTTCCCAAAAACTAATGGCATCAAACAAGGGATTATCCTACTCTATTGGCGGAAGGAAAGTTAATCTGACGATAGCCGACCTGATATCCGGCGCGACCTTCCTTTTGATGGGCATCTTCATATTATACCTCGCCCAAACAAACCAATTAGCAATGGGCGGAGGAGAATTCCAAACAAAAATCAACATCTATCTTAACCAGCTTGTTCAGCTGATAAATGGTTGGCTGAAATAAAAATAAATTAAAATTATGGAAAACGAAATGAAAAAACTATTATCACTATCAGCGCTAGTTGTTTTAGTTGTGTTTCTAAGTCTCGCGCCCGTTGTTCAAAAACAAGAGGCGAATTTGTTTCTTGATTGGGGTAATCTGGGAGAGCAAATGATCAGAGCTGGAGTAATTGATATGGAAAAATTTGAAAGTCTGTACAGTAGGCGGGGCGGGCTTTCGCCGGCGGATAAAAAATTGCTCTATGGCAATGACAATGGAGACATTACCATCACGGCTGAAAATTCCGGAGTGATGTTAAACATGCTTTGGGCATTTGGGTTGGCGAACAAAAATCCAATTCTTGAAAATGGTCCAATGATGGATCCGAAATATGGGGGCGCAGGGAATTTTGCGTCTACTGGTGGCTGGAATCTGGCGAAAGGCAATGCGATGAAACATTACAGCATGCACCAGTTTGTGACCTTGACGGAGGAACAGCAGACGCTAGTCGAGCGAGTCTCAAAAAATATTTACAGACCCTGCTGTGATAATTCCACTTACTTTCCGGACTGTAATCACGGCATGGCAATGCTCGGATTGCTGGAACTAATGGCTTCACAAGGAGTATCCGAAGCCGAGATGTACAAAGTTGCATTACAAGTGAACACTCTTTGGTTCCCGGATACATATGAAGCAATTAAAACTTTCTTTGTATCTCAAAATATAGACTGGAACAATGTTGATCCGAAAGAAATTCTGGGAGCTCAATATTCCAGCGCGTCCGGATATCAAAAAATGCTGTCGCAAATGGCGCCTCAACAACAAAAAGGCGGGGCAAGTTGCGGGGCTTAAAAAATTAATTAAATCAAAAATATTATGAAAACGGAATATAAAGTTATTGGAGGAATTATGCTATTAACAGCGGTTATTATTGCCGGCGGCGCGTGGTTGTCTGGCAACAAAGACACGGAGAATCAAGTAAAATTGGCTAAGCCCCTGCTGGGCGAAAAGATGCCGGATATGGGCGCCCAGCACATTGCGCGCGGCCAATCGCATCCGGAATATAACTCAAATCCGCCGACTTCCGGCTGGCATTGGGCGGGCACTGCCGGACCGGGAATAAAAAATGAGCCCGTCCCGGATGAGCTTATACTGCATAGTATGGAACATGGCGCGGCGGTAGTTTGGTATCGGATGGATTTGGAACAAAGCGAAGTAGATAAAATCAAAGAAGCGTTTGCCGACGCTTCCGGCAAGAAAATTATGTTGCCGCGCGAAAATCTGGATGTTCCGGTTGCTCTTGCATCCTGGGGTTATCTTCTGAAGCTTGAGGTGGTTGATGCAGAAACCATTGTCGCATTCATCGAGACCAACAATGACCGTGCGCCCGAAAAAGCGCCTATTTAAGAAAAAAGTTTCTAAAACCACTCAACCAGTTTGAAAATAGGATTGTTTCTGTTATATTTCCTCTATGTCTTTAAAGATTGGCATAGTCGGCTTGCCAAATGTGGGCAAATCCACACTTTTTAACGCGCTCACGAAAAAAGGTGTGCCGGCGGAGAATTATCCATTTTGCACTATTGATCCTTCAGTTGGTATTGTTTCAGTGCCGGATGAACGGTTGACGAAACTTTCCGCAATAAGCAAGTCAAAAAAAACAATTCCGGCGGTTGTGGAATTTGTGGATATTGCCGGGTTGGTCAAAGGCGCGTCGGAAGGTGCGGGTTTGGGGAATAAATTTCTCTCGCACATTCGGGAAGTGGACGCGATTATTGAAGTAGTGCGAATTTTTGAAGATGCGAATACTATTCACGTGCATGAAAAAATTGATCCGTTGTTTGATATTGAAGTTATTAATTTTGAATTGGAACAGGCGGGGATTAAAAAGCCGACCTTGTATGTGCTTAATATTTCTGCTGCGAGCCCTTCGGCTCCACTCAGGGCGATTGACTTGCCGGGGCCGTCAATCGAAGTTGATCCGGTTTTCGGCACCGGTTTGAATAAATTGATTCAAGCGGGCTATGATCTTTTAGGACTGATAACTTTCTTTACCACCGGTGAAGATGAAACTCGCGCTTGGACGACAGTGCGCGGAGCGACCGCGCCGATTGCCGGCAAATCAATCCACACCGATTTTCGCGATAAATTCATTCGCGCGGAAGTCGTGGCTTACGATAAATTAGTGGAAGCCGGCTCGTTTTTAAAAGCGCGGGAGCATGGCTGGGTTCGCACCGAAGGCAAAGACTATATGGTTCAGGACGGGGATGTGGTAGAGTTTCTGATTTAGGATGGGGATGCTTGCCCCGTAATGAGCTTTGCTCTGCTACTGGGGTGGTAGAGTTTCTGATTTAAAACGGGGAATGCCTGGCTCTACTACTGGGCTATTGACAAGGTAATAATAAAAATTATATAGTAAAGGTATAAAAATTGTCGTAATTATTATTTAATTCTTAAAATATTATGAACGAAGGAAGCATAAATTCAAGAGACTTGGCTAGGAAGACAAATGTAGCTAAGGATAAAATAGAGGAAGGAGAAAAAGAGCTTTCGGGGGTACAAAAAACGGTGGAGGCAAATCTTGATGTCTTGGTACACGAAGCTTCAATGGACTACCTCGCAAAGTTGCAACAAGACTTAATAAAAGCTACTAATCCAATGGATATTGGAAAAGTTACGAGTATTGCGGAACAGATATCGTCTCATCAAGAAAACATGAAAAAGTATCAGGCATTGGCCAGAGAAAATGTCGGTGACTATATCGACAGTTCTACGGGTGAAGTTGATATGGAGAAATTTGAGAAAGAGCTTAACGCTTTTATGATGGAGACATTTGTAATATGGTATGGAAAAGAAGGTGCGGAAAAAGCAAAAATATCTATTAACTTTGTTGATCCTTCTAAAGTAGACTATGAAGCATTGAGAAAAAATAATCCTTCTGAATACGGCAGTGTAACGACAAATAAGGAAACAGCCGGAATGAATCACAAGGAAAAAGAACCAAAAATTAAGATTTTAAATGAAGAGTTAAAACAATTCGTGGGTAAGCCCAAGTCGGAAGTAGCCGCTTATGTTGTCAAAACATACGGTGACAAATACCATATTCCCGGCCTGGAATACGAGAAATACTTATTGGAAAATCCAGATAAAATTCCAGCAGAATTAAAGGACCGGAACTGGTACTACTTTATGGGTTCAACGCTTCGCGGTCAGCACGGCAACGCCCCTGTCCCGTGCGTGAGCTGGCGTGGCAGTCCACTCACGCGGTGCGCGTTGGCTTGACAGCGAGTGGCACGAGCCTGAGCGGATTCTCCTCCTCGAGAAATAATTGAATTTTGTCTTTGAATTTTTGATTTGGTTTTTGGAGCGTCCCGACTTTTGTCGGGACGCTTTGCTTTTTTTGCATTTTGAATTTAGAAAAAATTTATAGTATTATAATATGGCATCGTGAATATCAGCGCACGGGTCTGATCTGTCGGACTTTTGCGCCACGGCGTCGAGACGAGCAGAATCCGGAGTATGTATCGTTCAGCTTGAATTTTACATAGAGCGAACTGCTTTCTACTAAAAAACAAAATAAAAGTCTGCGTGAAAAGCTAGGGCATTTTAGATGCCGAATAATATTCAGTCTCGCGATTAATTTGATATTTCTCGGAGGCAGTGATAACCAGGGGGCTTTTTGCGCAATTCTTCGCGATCAGCACGGCAACGCCAATGTCCCGTGCGTGAACTGGAATGGCAGTAAACTCAAACGGAATGCGAATTGGCTTGACAACAAGTGGAACGAGAATGAGCGGATTCTCCTCCTCGACACTTTTATCCTTTTTACGCCGAGAGATTCTGCTTGGCGTTTTTTTGTTGACTTTTTGAATGCTGGTTTTTCCAGCCGTATAGTATTTTTCCTACTTCTTCGATTTTTTGGGCAAGTTCAACAAAATATTTTTCCTCTATACCCTTAAGTTCAAACAGGACATACAACATCAATTTCAGACAATCGTTTTTGACGATTGCTTTAGTAAGAATTTTCACTCTTTCTTCACTGGAAAATTGGGCCATAGAGACAAGTTCTATAACATCCGAAAAAAGACAGTCAATCTTCACGCCAAGCGAGTATCGGCGCATTTTGGGAATATGTCTAATGATATTATTCCAATACCCGTAGGCGTCTATGATTTTCATGGCGACACCGGAAAATTTGCGTTGGGGGGGGGTCATATAATAGTATTATTCTACATTATGAAAAAATTACCGCAAACTGAAATTCTCTCATATAAAAAAAATTTTTCCTTCGCCAATCTTTTTTCCGCCTGGCTGGAATTTAAGAATGGTAAAAGACACAAGCAAGATGTCGCGGAATTTTCACAAAACCTTATACACAACCTGTCAGTCTTACGAGAAGATCTTTTCTCGGGACGCTATGCGCATGGCGGGTATTTTCATTTTAGAATTTCCGACCCCAAGCCCAGGGATATACACAAAGCATCGGTGCGAGACAGGGTAGTCCACCATGCTGTTTATCGTGCCCTGTATCCGCACTTCGACAGTAAGTTCATCTACGATTCATATTCTTGCAGAATAAACAAAGGCACACATAAAGCCATAAACAGGCTTCGAGAATTTTGCAGAAAAGTTTCAAAAAATAATACCAAAACCTGCTGGGTTCTTAAATGCGACATAAAGAAGTTTTTTGCCAATATTGATCACGAAATACTAAAAAATATTTTAGAGAAATATATTAAAGATAAAAATACTCTCTGGTTATTATCTCAAATTATAGACAGTTTTTCTTCACAAAAACAAATATACGCTATCGCTGATATATGTAAAAAGGGTCTTCCATTAGGCAATTTAACCAGCCAGCTTCTCGTGAATATTTATATGAACGAGTTTGATCAGTTTATGAAAAGAGATTTAAAAGTGAAATACTACCTACGCTACGCGGATGATTTTATAATACTAAGTGAGAACAAAAACTATCTTTGTAATTTACTACAGTATATTGTAGTAAATCTAAAAGACAAATTAAAGTTAGAACTTCACCCCGACAAAGTTTATATTAAAACCTTACCTTCCGGAGTAGATTTCCTCGGCTGGGTGCATTTTCCGAAGCATAAGGTTTTAAGGACAAGCACAAAGAGAAGAATGTTACGGAGTCTTAAGCACAATCTAAAAGAAGAAACTGTTAATTCTTACCGTGGGTTGTTAGTTCACGGAGATACATATAAGATCAGAAAAAAATTAAATATTACTTAACATTTATGGGGCAGTTTCCTCTTCCTGTATTTCTTTTGAATGAAAATATACTGTTGTCTTGTCTAATATTTATATGCTATAATTACACCATTATGGAAACACAAACAAACACAACAAGTTCTAGGTTTAGTGTCGGGTTCTTTTTTCTGTGTCTTGGGGTTTTAATTACTCTTATAACTTCGGTCATATCATTTCTCAATCTTGTTTTTGAAACTCTAAACAAGCGTTTTCCGGATGCCCTAAACGCATATTATCAATACGGTTATTCCACTTATGAATACGAGGGTATTCGCACAGCACTCGCTACCCTCATTATTTTCTTTCCCGCATTCCTTATAATTTCTTATTTCTGGAAGAAATTTAGTCGTGGAGAAATGGGCAGCATTGATGTTTTAATGCGAAAATGGGTAATATACATTATTCTTTTTCTTTCTGCTTCTGTATTGATGGGTGATTTAGTAGCTCTCATTCGTTACTTTATTTCGGGAGAAATTACCGCGCGCTTTATTTGGAAAGTGGTTATAACTCTGGTTGTCGCTACGGTGGTGGGTAAATATTATATTTTTGATTTACTTAACAATAAAGTTTTCGGCTGGAATATAAAAAGAAGCGGACCGATCTTTTCTCTGGTAAGCGTTGTTCTCGTTGTCGGGGCAGTGTCATGGAGTTTTTCAATCATGGGCAGCCCTTCAACTCAAAGAGCTCTTCGTTTAGATGACCGGAGAGTGAATGATTTACAGAGTATTCAATACCAAGTGATTAATTACTGGCAACAGAAAGAAAAATTGCCGGCTGATTTAAAAGAACTTGTCAATCCGCTTTCGGGATATTCACTTCCAGTAGAACCGGAATTTGAAAAAGGGAAAACTTACGAGTATGCGATTAAAGGACCGCTGACTTTTGAACTTTGCGCGACTTTTTCTCTACCAATACAAAAGGGCTGGCGCGAATATGGCGGTGGGGGAATAATGCCGATGTCCGGGGTTTATTACGAGAAAGATATGGCTGTATCTTATCCATATCCATATCCCGGCTACGGAGCAAATGAATCTTGGGACCATCAGGAAGGACGCACTTGTTTTGAACGCACTATTGATAAAGATCTTTATCCTCCGTTTCCTAATCCGGTAAGATAAGATTGTTTTGCAAACTCTTATATTTCAGGTATGATTAAAACCATATGAAGGCATATGAGCATTTGAAGTTGGAAAAAAAATGGCAGAAAATTTGGGAGAAAAAGAAAG
>Ga0209542_10008344_pt1 | contig 19377 bp, 21 predicted proteins | sample RifCSPhighO2_01_FD_184028 | JGI IMG/M metagenome (GOLD analysis project Ga0209542, IMG submission 184028) | Soil microbial communities from Rifle, Colorado - Rifle CSP2_plank highO2_0.1 (SPAdes) (version 2) | ecosystem: Environmental > Terrestrial > Deep subsurface > Rock core/Sediment ...
ATAAGAACTGTGAGTAGATAGAGAATGATTGCGTTTGAAAAAAAGGAAAAAAGCCCCAAAGTTACAAGATTTAACGGTAAAGAAATTAAATTAAAAAGCGGCTTAAGAACTCTAAACATAATCGATAAGATAAACCCCCCAATAATTAAAGTTGAGATGCCGTCTTGAATTTTTACTCCACTTATAAGCAGAGGAAGAACGTAAAGAGAAAGTGAATTTATTGCAGTATTCTTAATTATCGATTTCATTCTAATTTAAGCGTAACAAAGCAAAAATTTAAAGTCAATTAAGGGTTGAAAAGAGATTTTTTCAAGCGTATTATAGTTAGACTTATGGATGAACAACCACAAACAAGAGAATATAGGTGTCCGCTTTGTGAAAGCTTATTGAGCAGAGAAAAATGGGTAAAGATAACAGGGCAGTGGGAAGAAAGTAAAAAACTTATTGAAGAAAGTAAAAAGCAAGCTGAAAAGTTTAAAAAAAGAGAAATCGAATTACTAAAAAGAACAGAAATAGAAAAGCGAAAAGCCGCAAGAGAAGCCGCAAAACTAGCTGAGGCACAAGGAATTGCTAAAGGTATAAAAAAAGAAAAAAGTGAAAGGGAAAGAATGTCAAAGTTAATTCAAAACCAAACAAAAGCGTTGCAATCCAGTAATGAAAAAATTAAGCAACTCGAAAAACAACTAAAAGAGGGAAAAACGCCTCAAACGGAGGGATTCGACTATGAAAGGCAGGTTTTAAAAATACTAGCGGAGGCATTCCCCAAGGATAATATTCAGAGTACAGGAAAAATGGGTGATGTGTTACATAGGGTCATGATCGGAAATGAAGAGGCTGGAAAAATTTTGTATGAATGCAAAAAGACAGACAAATTTCAAAACGAATTTATTAAAGAAATATTAAGACATCAAGAGTCTGCCAAAGCAGACTATGCAGTAATCATAACTCATGCTCAAAAGAAAGATAAATCAAAATTTTTCCTGGAAGAAAACGTAATAATTATTGACCCGCTAGGCTTTCTTGACTTAGCAGTCGTATTAAGATTGTCTTTAATAGATATACACAACATGAAACTAACAAGAGAGGAAGCAAAGCAAAAAGGTATCGAAATCTTAAGATATATGCAGGCTGGTGAGTTCAAAAATTATATGGTTGGAAACATTGAGCAAACCAGAAAGGCTTACGAGCTCTTAATGAAGGAAGTCTCTGAGCATAAAAAGGACTGGGAAGAAAGATTAAAAATATACTACACAATTCACCAAAATACACAAAACGTTAGGAAAGCAATAGGTCAGATATTAACGGGTAAACAAATTGCTGATTCCGATCTTGAAGTATTTCCACAAATCGAAGAAAATATACCACTTTTAGAAACTGGAGGACTAGTTAAGTGAAAACTAAACCATCTTTTAAGGAAGAGGCAAAACAATGGAATGCAAATATTGATTTTGTAATTGGAGTTGATGAGGTTGGCAGAGGAGCATTCGCAGGACCGATTGTTGCAGCAGGAGTAGTTTTTTCTCCAAATACAAATAGCAAACTTCTTTCAGACGTTGACGATTCGAAATTAATTAAACCCATACTTCGTAAAAAATGTGCTGAAATAATTAAAGAAAATGCACTTTTCTGGACAGTTGAAGAAATAGAGGTCTCTTATATAAACCGCTACGGAATAGGAAAAGCTAACTCTGCAGTTTTTAGAAAAGTTATTACTAACTTATTACTTAAGTTTCCCAATGAACCAAATTATTATGTCCTAATCGATGGATTTCATAAAAAATATTTACCAGGCGGAATAAAAAGACAAAAGGGGATTGTAAAAGGTGACCAAATGAGTCTTTCGATTGCAGCCGCTTCAATCCTAGCTAAAGTTTACCGTGATGATTTGATGAAAACAGCATCTAGGGAGTTTTCTGTTTATAAATTCGGGAGAAATAAAGGATACGGAACTTTAAACCACAGGCTTGCTATCAGGAAATTCGGTCTTTCCAGTCTTCACCGCACCTCGTTTAATCTAATTCCATACTTGTGAGCCGCACAGGAGTCGAACCTGTAACCACCTCCTTAAGAGGGAGGTGCTCTGCCAGTTGAGCTAGCGGCCCAGGCATTAATTATACTATAATATGTAGCGGTATGCCGGTTGAAAAACTCCTTAAATTTGTTAAAAAACACAAAAAAATTCTGCCAATCGCTTTAATCCCGATTTTAATTCTGGTTTTTTTTGTTTTCCCAAAAAATAAAAGCACTGTTCCAACTTCTGCTGTAGAAAATGGCGACGTTGTAAAACTACTATCCGTGACTGGAAAAGTAGCTTCAGAAAGCAGTGTGAATCTTTCTTTCCAGATTGCCGGAAAACTAGTTTATCTTCCATTCAAAAAAGGAGATACGGTTTCTGCAAATCAAACAATAGCAGCCTTGGATCAGCGCTCAGTTCAAAAAAACGTTCAGGACGAACTTCTTTCCTACAGTAAACAAAGAGCCACTTTTGAGCAAACTTTAAAGGATTACAATGCTTCCAAAATTTCAGATGCAGTTTCGGACACAATCAAAAGAACCTTGGAAAAAAATCAATACGATTTGGAAAAAGCAGTTCTTTCACTTGAGCTTGATGCTTTAGTCAGAGAGCAATCTTTTTTAATTACACCAATTTCAGGTATTTTGACAAGAGCTGACATATCATCTACAGGTGTAAATGCTAAAACAACAGACGTTTTTACGGTTACTGACCCAAACTCACTTGTTTTCCAAATTGATGTAGATGAAGCGGATATAGGAAGCGTGACTGAAGGACAAACAGTAGACGTAACTCTGGACGCTTTTCCAAATGACGCACTTAGTCTCACCGTTGATAAAATCGATTTTGTAAGCCACACGACAACTTCCGGAGGTAATGCTTTTACAGTTGAAGCTAGATTACCCGAAAACTCAAACTATCGAGTTGGAATGAGCGGAGATGCAGACGTAATAGTTGACTCTCAAAGAGGTGTTTTAACAGTCCCTTCGACGAGCATAGTTGATGATTCGTTTGTATACGTAAAAAAAGGTAAGTATTTTGAAAAGCGCAGTATAGACCTAGGCTTACAAAGCGATACTGATGTTGAAGTTCTTTCTGGTCTGTCTGAAGGGGAAGAAATAGCTACTGACTCAAATCTAGTGCTCCCTGGTATGGTATTAAAATAACTTCTATGAAGACTCATACTCCAATTATAAAGATGGAAGGAGTATCGAAGGTTTATGACTCTTCGGATGTAAAAACTATTGCATTACAAAATATAAACCTAGTTGTTAAACGGGGTGATTTTATTGCAATAACAGGCAGGTCTGGTTCAGGAAAATCAACTTTAATGCACTTGATCGGACTTTTAGATTTTCCGACAACTGGAAAATATTTTCTTAACGGAGTCGATACATCAAAATTCAGCGAAGATGAACTTGCAGGGCAGAGAAATAAAGAAGTAGGATTTGTTTTTCAATCATTTAATCTTCTTCCCAGAGCATCTTCTGTAGAAAATGTTGTACTTCCCGCAATATACGCAGGCTTAGAGGAGAAAGAAAGAATAGACAGAGCAGTACAGCTTTTAACAGAACTGGGCCTTGAAAATGAGTTAAATAAAAAACCGAGTCAGATGTCAGGAGGACAACAGCAGCGAGTTGCGATAGCAAGAGCTCTTATGAATAATCCCGAGCTTATTTTGGCGGACGAGCCAACCGGCAATTTAGACACAAGATCGGGCGAAGACGTGATGAAGACTTTAAAGGGACTAAATCGTGAAGGTAAAACAATTGTTCTCATAACTCATGAGCATGACATTGCCGATCAAGCCAAAAGGATACTTCATCTTGAGGATGGAGAAATTAAGTAAATGGATATAAAAGAATTACTTAAATTATCTACAACTGCAATTGCAACAAATAAGTTAAGAAGTTTTCTGACAACACTTGGAATTATCATTGGAGTTTTTTCAATTATCGTTCTTGTCTCGATCGGATCGGGGATACAAAGCTACGTCACTAGCCAAATTTCGTCTTTGGGTTCTAACATTATTAGCGTGGTGCCTGGAGAAGAAGGTAATATTTTTGGCGGAGTTTTGTCAAATAACTTAAAGCTTCAGGATGCAAAGAATATTCAAAGAAAAATTGCGACAATTGGAAAAGTTACTCCAATTTTGCAGCAGTCGGTAATAATCAAATACAAGACTAAAAAAACGAAGAATTCTTTTGCGGGGGGAGTAAACTATGAATATCCCCAAGTTGTGACAAGTCTAAAAATGTATCAAGGACGTTTTTTTACTAAAGGACAGGAGTTATCTGGTTCACCAGTTGTAGTATTAGGATATAAAGTTTATGACCTCTTTTTTAAAAATCAGAATGCTTTGGGAAAAAGAGTTTACGTTGGTGAAAAACAATATACTGTAGTTGGAGTTGCAGAGAAAACAGGAACCGTACTAGGGGCATTTGACAGAGATAATATAGTCTATATTCCTGTAGAACTTGCGCAATCCCAATTCGGATCTACGTATATAAGGGAGATTGCAGTGTCAGCAAACAGTAAAGAGCTCGTTCCTGTAGTAATTAAAAGAATAGAGTCAACACTTTTAAGAAGATTGAATGAGGATGACTTTTCTATAGAAACTGCTGAATCTATTTCTCAGACAATTTCTAATATTACTAATGTACTCTCTATTGCCTTAGGGGGAATTGCAGCAATTTCTCTTCTTGTCGGAGGGATTGGAGTTGCTAATATAATGCTTGTTTCTGTAACAGAAAGGACAAGGGAAATAGGGCTTAGAAAAGCATTGGGCGCCAAAAGAGCGGATATTCTTAAACAATTTTTAATTGAGTCAGTGATGATTTCTGTAACCGGTGGACTTATTGGAATAATTTTAGGCATTGGTGCGTCCGTCGTAATTGCAAAGCTTTTGGTATCAACCGTAACTCCCTGGTCGGTAATCATTGCTTTTGGTTTTTCGGTTTTAGTCGGGGTAATATTTGGTATGGCGCCGGCAATTAGAGCTTCTAAGTTAAACCCGATTGACGCCTTAAGATACGAATAGCGCGCCTGAAGGGAGTCGAACCCCCAACCCCATCGTCCGAAGCGATGTGCTCTATCCATTGAGCTACAGGCGCATATGACAATTTTAGCAAATAGTGGGTCCTGCCTCAAGAAAGTTGATATAATTCAAAAGAAGTGAACAGACTTCTACCTTATATTAAACTACTAATCGGTTGGCCTCTTTCGACCATTGCCATCCTTTTTATCACTAAATTTCTTTTAGATAATTACTCAAGGATTTCAGGCAGATTTGGTGAAATTAAAATAGAGTTTTTATTTTTAAGTATTCTTTTATTTTTTCTTTACTATTTTCTGAGAGGATTTCTTTGGAAACAAATCTTGGAAAGTAAAGAGCAAAAAGTAAATTTTTTCGAAAATTTGTACAGATATGAAATTTCTGAATTGAAAAGATTTGTGCCCGGAAACATCTGGTCTTTTTTAAGTAGGGGAGTACAGTTTTCCGAATTAGGTGTTGATAAAAAGATCGTTGGTGTTTCTATACTTATGGAAATACAATTAGTTCTCTCCGGTTCATTTTTATTTTCTTTACTCTGCTTTCCACTAATTTTGAACGACGCAGTACTAAGAGAAAAAATTATTGCGCTTATCCCCCTTTCATTGACAGTAGCAGCGATATTTTTTATTGCTACAGCTTACCTCTACCACAAAAAGTACGATAAAAATATGACTTTAATAAAGTCGATTTATTTGCCAGGAGTAAGCATTGCATCAAAAATAAAATTAACTCTAATTTCTACTTTTACATTTATTATTTTCGGATTAGCTAATTATTTAATCTACGCTTCTTCGTTTGGTTTTAGTATAGAAAATCTAATTTATCTCTCATCCTTTTTTACTTTTGCTCTTTTAGTCGGATACCTATCTTTCTTTACGCCTATGGGTCTTGGAGTTAGAGAAGGAGTTATTATCTTAGGGTTAAGTAAGGGAATAGGTACAATTAATTCATCCTTTTTTGCTATCTTCTCGAGGGTAGTTTTAATCATCTCGGAACTATCATATTTATTGTTGCTTCTTCTGATAAAAATAATTTTTAGGCTCCGATGAAATTTTTATTCAAACATAAATACGAGATTGTATTATTTTTACTGTTTATCAGTTATGTTATTTACTTCACCGCAGCAACTTTTTTAAAGTATGACAATTTTTATATGGGTCGCTTCGATCTTGGTAATATGGCCCAAACTGTCTGGAATACGCACCATGGAAGGATTTTTACATTTACTGATCCAAATGGAGTGGATAATTTATCGCGCTTAGCATTCCATGCAGATTTTATGCTTATCTTTATTTCTCCTTTATATTATCTTTGGGAAGATCCTAGGATACTGCTTTTAACTCAAACTCTAGTTATTGCTTTTGGAGGAATATTTGTTTATTTAATATCAAAAGAAATTCTAAATAATAAGCTTATATCATTGGTTCTATCTTTTTCGTTTTATATCTATCCAGCAGTAAACTACGTAAATCTTTTTGATTTCCATGCAGTTAGTTTTACAATTACTCTCTTTTTGGCAGCATTTTATTTCATTCTAAAGCGCAAATACTCAATTTCCTTAATTTTTCTTTTTCTTGCTGGCATAACGAAAGAAGAGGTTTGGGTAGTAAATGCAATTTTTGGTATTTATCTGACATTCCAACCTAAGCAAAGAAACTTGGGCATTTTAGTTTTTTTAGTTTCGTCTCTGGTGTTTTATTTTTTAATTTGGCAGGCGATTCCAAAAGCCTTAGGAGGAAATCATTTTGCCCTATCGTTCTACAGAGATTTCGGGGATAACCCTACACAAGTTATAAAGACATTAATTCTTTCTCCCCACAAAGTTCTTCCAATTATTTTAGAACAGGAGAGACTAGATTACATTAAAAAACTTTTTATCCCTCTTGGATATATGTCTTTCCTTTCACCGCAATATTTAATTTTTGCTCTTCCGGATTTAGCAATTGATCTATTAAGCAAAAATAAAGTGCTTCATCAAATTTATTATCAGTATTCTTCAGCGATAATTCCATTTGTGTTCATATCAACAATCTTCTCACTTAAAAAGATTTCTAAGATAACCCAGATGATCTCTTTTAAAGTTTTATCTTCTATAATTCTAATTACTGCAATTAGCTCTGCTTATAACTTCGGTCCTTTACCTTTCGCAAAAAAACCACAGGATCAAATGTTTAAAAAACCATTGGAAAAGAGATGGGAAGTTGATAATTTTATTCGATCTATTCCAACGGATTCAAAGGTTTCCACCACAAACAATTTAGGATCAAAGCTTTCTCACAGACAATATATTTATGAAATACCAAACGGCATAGAGCGGTCAGATTACCTCCTTTTTTTATTAAAAAACGAAGAAAATCAAAGCATAAAGTCTGTGCAAAGTTATTATATAAAGATAAAAAACTCAAAAGATTATAAACTAGTTTATTCTGTTAATAATTTTTACGCATTTAAAAAATACTGACAGTGCTATAAAATCAAAATAATGCCATATGTATTAAAAGCCTCCGGGGAAGTTGAGCTTTTTAGTAAAGACAAAGTACTAGCCTCAATAAAAAGAGCTGGAATCCCTAAGTCTCTTTGGGCTGATACTCTATCTCACGTTGAATCAAAGATCTACAACAATATCCCAACTTCTGAAATCTACCAGCATGTAGTAGAATTTTTGGAGAAAAGCCCCGACCCAATCTATAAAAGCAGATACTCGCTGAAAAAGGCAATAATGGATCTTGGCCCGACCGGATATCCTTTTGAACATTACGTTGCAGAAATTTTTAAAACACTGGGTTTTGAAACTAAGGTAGGACAGATTTTGACAGGAAGATGTATCAGCCACGAAGTCGACATTATCGCAACAAAGGGCCAAGAAAAAATCTTCGTTGAATGTAAGTTTCATAATGAGCCAGGAACAAGATCAGACGTCCATGTCTCTTTGTATACAAAGTCAAGATTTGATGATATAGCAGAAAAATACAATTTCACCTCCGCTTACTTAGTAACAAATACTAAAATAACTTCTGACGCCTTGTCTTATGCGTTATGCGAAAATATCAAAGTGATTGGCTGGAGCTACCCACAAGGCAGTTCCCTTCGAGATTTAATAGAAAAGTATAAACTTTTTCCAATAACTCAAATTTCAACGCTCTCGCTTAGTGATAAACAAAGAATCACATCAGGAGGAATTGTTTTAGCTAAGTCTTTATGTCAGAATCCGAAAGTTATTCCTCTTGATATTCCAAAAGAAAGGTCGGATAGGATTTTAAGAGAGGCTCAAATTGTATGCGCTTTATGAAATTCTTTAACTAATTTTTCTCTCTCATATTTATCTGCCATATAACCATTTGGAACCGTTTTTAAATTCGGACCCCTTAAAAGAAATGCATTTCCTATAGTGTGGTCTCCAAATCTATCATTAATAACGTCTCTAATTTTTTGTATTTTTTCTTGTCTTGAATAGTCAGAAAATAGAGGTAAAGTTAAATTGTTTGAATCTTCTAAATTACCCGCCCAAACAGAGATCTGGCGCACCATTGAAGGCTTCCATTCATCATATAACTCTTTACAAAGATTAAAAATCTCACTGCCTCGATCGACATATTCAGTTATGGTTTTTCGTCCGTGAAAAGTTTCTTCGCCACTTAAGTAAAAACCTATTGTTTTTGCTTTTTTATTAAGCCTTCGAAGTTTTATTCCAACTTCTTCACAAAGCTCAAAAACATTTTGCAAAATCTTTCTTTGATCATGTTCATTATGAGGCAAACAGTAATTTCTGCCTACAGATTTTACTTCATCTGGTAAATAATAGGGGACAACTTCACTTTCGTCTATTCCAAGTCCCAAATTTTTAAGAAAATGCCCTTCTACGTCTTTAAATTCGGAAATTAATTCATTTAGAGAAGCTCCTCGAAGCTGAAGTGGGGTATAAACTCCAATTTTATTAAGACGCTTCTCGATTGCCTGGCCTATTCCGCAAAAGTCAGAAAGTTTTACTCTTCCATAGACACTTTCTAAATTTTCTTGCTTAATTTCCATAAATCCATTTGGTTTATTTAAGCCTGAGGCAAGCTTAGCAAGAAGCCTATTGTGGGAAAGACCTACGGAAACAGTAATATATTCTCCAATTTCACTTTCTATTCTCTTTTTAATGGTTTCAATTATTCTATAACTCCCTCCAAATAAATTTTCTGTAGAAGTTAGATCTATAAATACCTCATCAAGTGAAAAAAGCTCTACGTATGGAGAAAAATCTTTACAAATGTTTAAAAATTTTTGACTTATTTCCCAATATTTCTCAAACTGTGCAGGAACAGTAATGATAGTCGGACAAATTTTTTGAGCTTCCCAAACTCTGGTAACGGAGGGAATACCCAGTTTTTTAGCTTCTCTCGAAGCTGCAATTATGCAGGTTCTTCCATTGGTAGCTGTTACTCCGAAAGGTTTACCTCGAAGTATAGGATTAAATTGTTGCTCACAAGAGGCAAAAAATGAATCGAAATCTATATGGGCAATAATACGATTCATAGTTTAGTTATAATCCAATTTAATACGAAAAACAATAGAACAAAATAAGAATGTTTTATGTCTTAATAGATCAGGGGTTAGAAATTATAGAAAAAACTTCATCCGCAAGCTTTGCAGGACTATGTCTAATAATACTTCTCTTAAGAAGATCCCCTTCAGGTTTCGTAATTAAAAATGAGTTAATTAAATTTTTTCGAACAATTCTTGGATCATTCTTAGGAAAATCATCTTCTACCGGAACTTCCCCATATTCACTATACCAATCAAGGGCTCTCTTACCTGGAAACTTTGAGTTTATAAGAACTAGGTCTACTGTATTTCTCCTTAAGTATTTTTCTAAATCAAATAAATGATCTGTAGCTTTGTAATTTGTAGTCTGTCCTGATTTGGTCATTAAATTTAAAACAAATATAATTTTAGCTCGAGTGCTAAACAAAGCCTTAGCAATTCCTTTTACTAAAAGATTAGGGACTATACTCGTATACAAGTCGCCTGGGCCAATAATGATGTAGTCTGAATTTAAGATTGTTTCAATCGCGTCCTCATTAGCCGGAACTTGCGGGGAGAGAAAAGCCTCTTTTATTTTTGCTCTTTTGTCGAGCTTGTCTGCTACGTCTATATGTGTTTCCCCTTTAATAATTCTTCCGTCCACAAGCTCCACGCAGAGGTCGCTTTTTTCAAAAGTTACTGGCACAACTCTGCCAGTTATTTGAAGTATTTTACCGACTTCATCAATTGCTTTTTTCATACTACCTGTTGTTTTTTCAAGTGTCGACAAAAAGATGTTTCCGAAAGTGTGACCCATAAGCCCACCCTCCTCAAAACGGTAATTAAACATACTTCGCAGAAGTTTTGATGATTTAGCTAAAGCTACTAAACACTGTCTTATGTCTCCGGGAGGCAAAACGCCTAACTCATCACGAAGCCTGCCGGATGATCCTCCGCTATCCATCATTGTGACTATAGCGGAAAGCTCCAGGGGATACTTCTTAAGTCCAGTTAAAGCAACGAATGTGCCTGTACCACCACCGATAACTGTCAATTTTTTCATATTTGCAATATTAACATATATGATTTTTGAAAGCACTTGACAACAATTTTTAAATATGTAAAAGTCAGATTAGGTGGCTTTTCACGAAGGAAGGAGGTGTTTTACATAATGAATGCACAAACATGGAAATGGGTTAAACTAGTCGGAACTCTACTCGTAGTAGTTGGAGCTCTGAACTGGGGATTAGTAGGAGCAGTAAACACAAACGTAGTTAACATGCTTTTAGGATCGGTACCAACTGTAGAAAGAGTGGTGTATGTATTGGTCGGTCTCGCTGGTCTCTGGCTTCTTTACGACTGGTGGATGGGAATGTCAAAAAAGTAGTTTTGGCAGTAACCTGAAATTATACATCTCGCCGCTGCGGTCTGTCCCTGCGGCGAGAATTAAATGTTCAAAAATTTAATAAAAAACTTAACTTCCCCAGTATGAATTTTGGTGCTCCATAAAATATTGCAAAAAGTGCAAGAAGCCCAACTATTCCAACGATTACAATTAGTAATTCTACCGCTCTTTGCTTCATGTAATTTTCTTAAATTATAACACCGATATGCTATATTCTAATTAATGGCTTCAAATAAATATTTAAAACTTAAAAATAAGTGGGTCGACAAACATAGAAGGATTTCAGAAAGTCTCTGGACCAAACACAAAAAACACCTCAATTGGCTGTCTGAAAATAGCAAGCAGCTTGCAGTTGGTTCTTTAGGAAGTTTAATTTTAATATCAAGTCCTGGGGCTCAAAATTTGAATCCAAACCAAACCGTTAAGACCGAGGAGCAAAGTTTAATCGATAAAAGCACATTTCTTATAACAGATTTAAAGAATATTCTACCAAGTGAGATAAGACCATTAACTTCAGACGAAGAGGCTTCCGTTTCTGCAGTCCTTTCTCGAGATTTTAACATGAACGTAAGGCCAGAAATTGAGGAAAAAAGACTTAATAGATCGTATGGTTTAATCGGCGCTGAGCAGCATTTAGCACGTTATCCCGGGGATACAATGTCAAGTCACTTTGATAGTCAAGAGGAAACCAGTCTTTATTACTCATCCGGTATGGCCCCGGGACTTGGCGCATGGAGATATTTTGCAAACTCAAAAGAGTCTATGACGGAAGAAGAAAATTTAAGAGAAAAATACTATATAGCTGTTCAAACATTTTTGGCAAAGGATTTTTCTCAAAGATTTGCCGAATATAGAGATTTTTTTAGATTCAGAAAAATGCTTTTAGTTAATCCCGATAATGGACGAGCAATTGTAACAGCTATAGGGGACGCTGGACCGGCTGCCTGGACAGGAAAACACTTAGGGGGATCTCCCGAGGTTATGAGTTATTTGGAAAGGTATGACGGAGCACAAAGAGGACCAGTACTTTATTTCTTTATTGACGATCCAGAAAACAAAATCCCATTAGGTCCTGTAAAGTAGGGTAAAATAAAATTATGAAGAAAGCTTTTTATAGTCATTTGATAGACACCTCAAGTATAAGTCTTGCTCTGGGAGATATGGAATTAACTCAGGAAGAAAGAATTCATTTAATTTCACTTGTGGAATCAAGTCTTCATCATGCAGTACTGGATATGATTTTGTCTGAGCTTAATGAAGGCGATCGCGAAGAATTTGTTAAACAACTCGCTGATGAAGATGATGAAAAGATTTGGAACTTTCTAAATAAGAAGATTGATAATATCGAGAAAAAAATTAGGAATACTGCCGAAGAATTAAAAAAAGAGCTACATAAAGACATCAAAGAAAGCTAAATAATAGTCTTCAAAGTGATATAATTCCGCCATGTCTGAAACGGAAAGATACCTAAGGGTAGGCATTGTTGATTTTAATACTAGGAGAATGTCAGATGAGGAAACCTCCAATATCCCCATAAATCTCCGACCGTTTGTAGCTGAAAAAAGACAATATCCTATGAAAATAGGAGATTTTATACCTGAAGGGGTTCTCTGGATCCAAGAAGGGCAACCTTGGTACTTCAGGGAACAAATCTCCGACCCGGAAAAACTTCAAAGACTAAGAGATCAGGAGCTTTTAATTTTAACAGGTTCGGGAATGTCAGCTTATAAATTTCAAGAAGGACAGGAACCGGCAGATCCTCCTGAAAAAGGAGACAGAGAGTTATTGGAAACAACAGAACAGCTGATAAGAGATCATTTGGGAAAGGGGAGATGGGTTTTGGGTGATTGTTTTGGAGGACAATTAGGAATTCATGCTCTTGGGGGAAAAGTTGGATGCCTACCGTTGAACCAGTATGGTAATCCAGTCACCGAGGCTGGCTACTTAGAGCACGAGTTAACAGAAGCGGGTAGACAAGATGAAGTTTTTGGCGGTCTTCCAGACAGATATTTTGCTGCACATTTTCATAACAATTTCGTTTCCGAGCTCCCAAGAGTAGGGACTAAAGTAAAAACTTCCAGCGGGGAAATAGTTGTTACTAAGGCAGATGTTTTAGCTGTTCGCAATGGATACTTGGACAGAGATGGACTAAAAGACTCAGATACGTCCTACATTCATGCTGCTGTAATTGAATTTGACAATGGAGCCAAATTTTATCATACCCAACCTCACGTAGAAATGTCTACGGAACAAAGAGCAAATTTTTTTCCGAGACTAGTATTCGAATGGCTCTCTCGGGAAGAGCAGATGGGAGAAGAATATGCAAAACAAGCACTCGTCATTCCAGATGAGGCTGATTTTTCTGCCTCAATGGTGATTACAAATTTTGTCGAAGCTTACAAAAAATACATAAATATGGAGTTCGTAGAAGCAGTTGCTCCTGCAATCCTTCACGAGTTGCAAAAATATAGGATTGAATAGTTGACAGCTTATTCAAGCACTATATGAAGTCTGGACTGTCCTAAATTTGCCTGGGAACCTAATTGAGTTCTCATCTGGACTTGGTATGTTTTTTTCCCTTTATCATAAACAATTGGATTTGAAACAAGGTAACTAGAGTCTCCTGCGTTCATAGAAACCTCCGAGTTCCAAACAGGATGTTTATCAGTTTTGTTAAAAAGCCTCACCGAAACTGACTGATTGGCTGTTGGCACAGCAACTGATGCTTCAAAAAATATCTTGTCTACGGTACCATAGGTTGAAAGATCTAGTGTCGTCTGAAGACCACCTACATCCACCCAGTCAATAGAAGAAGTGGAACCTGAACCGAAAGAAATAAAATATTCTTTTAATCCTTCTTCCGTAGGCCCAGTCTGATAATTTTGTTCGGTAAAAGGAGTCGGGGAGATTGAAATAGTAGCTGTGGGACTTATTGATGGAGAAATATTTGAGATAGAGTTATTAACAGTAGGAGCCTGTTTATTTTTATAAAGCTTGTAATTTAAATAGATAAGATTACCAAGAAGGAATAAGAATGCCAATGCAGCTATTAGGAATGCTCTTTTTGTTCTCTTTGCATTCTCTTCAATTTTTTCTTCCTCAATTTCAAGTTCTCGCTGAAGTAGTGCAGTTTTACTATCGCTATTCTCAGAAACCTTAACCATTTTCTAAAAGTTTATTCTATAGTGCGAGGAAATGTCAAAAATGCTAAAATATAGGCATGGCCCTGTAGCTCAACGGATAGAGCAGGACGGTTCTAACGTCAAGGTTGGGGGTTCGATTCCCTTCAGGGTCGCACTTCAGTTTATATGTATGGTGGATGTGGCTCAGTGGTAGAGCTCCTGGTTGTGGTCCAGGTGGTCGCGGGTTCGATCCCCGTCATCCACCCCAAATGTATAATCCTTTATTTAGGTACATCTTAAATAACCAAGTTATAATGGCGCTCCTTATTATCGCAGGAGTTTTTTTGCTTGTAGAAATCAAGGAAATTTTAGTTCTCATTTTTATCGCATATATAATTGCTGCTTCTTTGTATCCCGCTGTTTCTTTTTTACGAATTAGGCGAGTGCCGAATGCTCTTGCAGTGCTAATTCCCTATTTACTAGTTTTATCTTTCATTCTTCTCTTAATAGTTCCGCTTTTGCCTTTTTTCATATCGCAGGCTGAATCGCTCATTGAAAAGTTTCCGCTATATTTTAGAGATGCGACAGCAACTCTTGGAATAAATTTCACTATCCCAGATGTAAAATCCCTTATTAATCCATCATCTTTTGGCGATATAGGGAGGAATGCAATTCTTATTACGACAAAGCTTTTTGGAGGCTTGTTTTCTATTTTAGCAATTTTCATTCTTGGCCTATATATGCTTTTAGATCACGATAAGCTTCAAAGATTTCCGATCTATTTTTTCCCCAGAAAAATGGAAGAAAAAGTTCTTAAGACCGAGCAATTGGTTGAGGATAAGCTAGGCGCTTGGCTTAGGGGACAAATTATTTTATCTTTTACTATTGGGCTAATTACTTGGATTTTTTTGACAGCTCTTAAGGTGGAATTCGCACTTCCTCTTGCGCTTCTTGCCGGATTTCTTGAAATTATTCCGACTTTAGGACCCTTGCTTTCTGCTGTTCCGGCTGTTATTGTAGGACTTGCCATTTCTCCTGCTATGGCAGCAACGATTGCACTAGGTTACACTACGATTCAGCTTGCAGAGAATCATCTTTTAGTTCCGAAAATTATGCAAAGAGCAGTGGGGTTAAATCCCGTGGTTATAATCGCTGCGATTTTAATAGGAGGAAAACTTATGGGAGTATTAGGAGCTCTTCTTTCAATACCGCTTCTCTCAGTTCTTGTAATAATTTATCGCCAAATACGCCACCTATCCTAAACTTATAAACTTGAGCGGGATAGGGGAGTCGAACCCCTCTTTTTTGCTTGGAAAGCAAATGTTGAGCCGATCAACTAATCCCGCTTTGTTTAAACTTAATTCTCCGAATGTGTCGGGGTGAGAGGAATTGGACCTCTTACTTCTCGGTCCCAAACCGAGCGTTCTACCGATGAACTACACCCCGAGTTTACACTGAGCTTGCCGAATGTGTACCGCGGAGAGGATTCGAACCTCCACGTCCTTTTAGGACAAAGGCTCTTAAGGCCTTCGTGTCTACCATTCCACCACCACGGCGTAAACTATATTTTACCTTAGATAAAGTTTTGGATCAACCGTGGGGAGGTGGAGTAATACCCAGACTTCTTAGTGAGAAGTCTAGAAGGTCCTTCATTTCCTGCCTTCTATTGTTACTTCCTAAAATTACTGCGATTATTTCGTGCCCTTGATAATCAAGATATGTAACAAGACAGAGTCCTGCCTCATATGTATATCCGTCTTTTACTCCCTTAACACCTGGGTAACTAGTAAGTAAGTTTGTTTCATTAAACAGTTCAAATGCTTTGTGATTTTCCGAATAGGGAATATTGTACTCAACAGTTGCTACAACTTTTGCAAATTCAGGATAGTTTTTAAGCGCAAAGCGAGTTAAGATAAGAAGTTCCTTTGCCGTCGACTGCTGAATCCCGTCTCCTTCCAGTCCGCTCGGATTCGTAAATCTAGTATTTCTAAGTCCCAGTCTTTTTGCTTTATCATTCATAGCTTTTATAAAAGCTTGTCTTCCTAAAGTGTTTGACGCAAGAACCTCAGACGCATCATTTGCAGAAGCTAAAATTAATCCATGCAACAACTCATTTTGGTTTAAAATTTCTCCGGAAGTTAAACCCATCGAATTTTCTCCGACCAAATCGCTCTCACTGACTAGATATCTATCATCTTTCCTTTTGTGATCAATAGCTACAACTGCAGTCATAATTTTTGTTAATGAGGCCATGGGTAATATCATATTCGGCTGTTTTTCAAAAAGAACTTTTTCACTGGTTAGGTCATAAACTATTGCCGATCTGGCACTGATAGCGGGTTTTTCAGCTACGTCAGAAGAACTTGTCAGATTTGGGAACCAAAGATCAATTCTTGAAAGAGGCGAAATAATGCTAACAGAATTAGTTCTGAAGCTAAAATAAAAATAAGAAAGGCTTAAGGCCAATAAAAAAAGAAGGATTAATAGAATAATTCTTCTCACAGTCTAAGTTTAACAAAAATAAACATTGTTTTGCATGGAATTACAATCCTTGCAAATATGAATTTATTTGTATTATGCTAGTTATAGTAAATGTTTGCTCAAAATTTTACTTCTTCTAGGAGAAGAGTTATATCTGTACTGATTCTTATAATTCTTCTTGCCGCAATTCCGCTAACAATCTTTCTTGCCAGTCAAAAACAAGAAATAAGGCAACAAGCCAGTGAACCCTTAAGCGATTCAACAGTTATGCTTACAATTAATAACCAGAATTTTTCGCTGGGAGATATAAAGAAAGTTGCGTCCGAGCAATACGACCCTTCCTCTTTTAATACACAGGTTTTAAAAATTGCGCAGGATAATTTGATAGAGAGAAAAATTTTGGATCTAAAAGCTAAAGAAGCGGGACTCGTTCCGGTCGAAGAAGAAATATCGGCACTAACTGGAACAACCGGCTTATCCAGGGAGGAAACACGCTACGATCTTATAAGACAAAAGTTGATTCGTTCTGAAGTTAGATATATTAGGATTATCTCCATTGGATATTGGGTGCCGCCTTCAGATCAGAGAGAGGATTACGCGCAAGCTGATATTCAAAAAATTGAGAACCAAATAGCGGATGGGGGAGCTGCCATAAGCCAAGCGGAACAAGGACTTCGGGCAGGGGAACATCCAGTCAGGATCATTGAGTCAATTCTTCAAAAATCTGCAATCCTTTCAGACGCTTTGGCCTTAAATGGATATATCTTTAATGCTCTGAAGACAGATTCCGACAAACAAACTGCCTCAGAGCCTTCTTTATATGAATACGCTGACTCAAATTTTGATGCAGCAACTCGAGATAAGCTTTTTTCTCCAGATGTTTCAGAAGGGGATATAGTAAGAATTGGTCCTACCTCAGATAGTGGTGGGGAATCTGTTTTTAAGATAGCGGAGAAAAAGAATGAGTCGGGAACGGAGAGCTACAAAACTTGGCTTAACAGACAAAAAGACTTACTTGTAAACATAAAAACTCCTTTATGAAAAAAATAATTTTATTAGGCCTTATCTTTCTTATTCTTGGACTCCTTTTTAAAATTTATACATTTCCTACAAGCGCACTGGATCTTATAAAAACCGATCCGGGAAGCGACTCACGATGCCTTCAAATAAAAGTTAAGTTTACATCGGACACGCAGTGGAAGGAGAGTGGCAGTAATAGATACATAATGGTAGGCTGCGACGGTCAGGGTACAATCACAAATCCTGCAAAAAATCCCCCCGGCTGTACAGGAGGACTGGCTAAGTTAAAGCCAGGCGAGGAAGTTACACTCGGGAGATGTTCTTGTTTTTTTGATCCAGATGGAGGATGTTTGAAAGTAGGAAAAGAACTTACGATAGAGGATAGAAAAGAGGGTTCAAACAAAAGAAGAAACGTAACAGTTGTTAAGAAATTAGAAGACACAACAGATATAAAAAGCGGCATATGTAGTTATGATCTTATAGATAGAGATAAAAACAGAAAAGTTAACCTAGGTTCTCTCTGCGGATCGAATAAGGATAAGTTTGATCTTAGATTGAATATAACATGTCAAGGACCGAGTCCAACTCCTACCCCGACAATTACAATAACTCCAAGTCCGACGCCATCAATTTGTCCAGTTCCATCTCAAGTTACAAATGTTAAAGTAACTTGTCCAAACTGCTCCGCCACTCCAAGTCCGACACCAACACCAACGCCAATCAATAGCCCAACTCGGGAGGCACAAACGCAATGAATAAAATAGTTTTTTCAAAAAGAATAACGTTAGCATTATTAGGTTTAGCGATTTTAGTCGTTGGCTTAATTGTCGCGATATTCTTAACAGGAAAACAGCAAGAATTAAGACAAAGGGCTGAAAGAGCGACTAAATTAAGTCTTTCTCCTGATAGAACTACTGCAACACCAGGACAAAATCTAGAACTCGAAGTAAAAATTGACCCTGGCACAAATCAGGTAAACTTCGTGCAATTCGAAATTAACTATGATTGGAACTTATTCAAAGCTGATAGTCAAAGTTTCAAATTGAATACAAGTTCAGGCTTAAGTCTTCTCAAAGATCCTGAAGCGCCGATCGGTCCTCCCGGAACAATAACTGTTACTCTCTCTATTGAGGGAAACCCATCAAATGTAATTACATCTGCCAAAAGCATCGGAACATTGATTCTCCATACTAGAGAAAATGCAAAAGGGCAAAGTAATGTTAGATTTAACGATGCGAACACTATTGTAAGATCAATTGGAGCAGTTGATCCTTCAACACAAAACGTACTCTCCTCAACTACTGGATCTCAAGTTACAATTGGAGCGGGAATATGTGTTCCTAACCAAGGGACTTGTGAATGGTCTGCGGTCACAGGTGCTAACTCCTATCACTATTTAATAAAAGATGATAAAGGGGCAACTATAAAGGAAGGGGACACTAGCGAAACTAAAGTTACATTTCAAACAAATACTCAAACTAAGACTACTTATTCCTGTAAAGTTACTGCTACAAGTGTTTGCGGAACCGGTCCTGCGGGAGAAGCATCAGCAACTTGCGAAATAACTCCTACGCCAACACCAAGCCCAACACCAACAACTACCCCTACGCCAACTCCAACCACGACTCCCACGCCTACGCCGACGACTACACCAACTCCGACTCCAACGACAGTTGTTACTCCTACACCTACAGAAATTACAACTACAGTAGTTACGACTCCCGGACCCACGGAGGTAGCTCAGGCTCCTGTGGCTTCACCCACACCTCTTCCC
>Ga0209542_10008345_pt1 | contig 19377 bp, 19 predicted proteins | sample RifCSPhighO2_01_FD_184028 | JGI IMG/M metagenome (GOLD analysis project Ga0209542, IMG submission 184028) | Soil microbial communities from Rifle, Colorado - Rifle CSP2_plank highO2_0.1 (SPAdes) (version 2) | ecosystem: Environmental > Terrestrial > Deep subsurface > Rock core/Sediment ...
CAGAAAATCCCCGGCATTCTCGATCAGGTCAGGCCTCTGGCGGCAGAAATCCAGTCGAAAGCGGCAGAGGCATTTGGGCTCTCGCTGCCGGATCTGCCCGAAGTTGATGGGGTAGCGTTAGGAGGGATTTACGACAACTTGGTTGTGGCGGCGCAAACGCCCACACCAAGGCCTCCTGCACCAACGTCGCCGCCGCGGCAGGTTATAATCACTGTGGTGGCACCCCAACCCCAGGCAACATCAACACCCAACCCTCAAGTGCAGTTCCCGACTCAGACGCCAACACAAGTACCGCCAACCTACACGTCTGCACCGTCCGGGTCAACGGGACCAGCATTTTGCATGACGGGGTTGTACTTCCATCCCAGCAGTGGTGGAATAGGTCCCAAAGCAGTCACTCCATCGGTAGGATGTGACCCCAACACCGGTGGTTCGGTCAACGTGTTGGTGGAAACGGCCATTGTTACAGTTAAGGGTACGGGGCAGTTGGGGGCAGGTGCAAAATTTTGGGTTGTTCTCGCCGACGGCCGTGAAGTTGTGGTCCTGGAAAGGGATCTGCGTTGGCGATGAGCAACAAAGATTTCAGCGTTCAGAAAGGGAGATGGACATGTCCAGTCAAGTAGTTCAGGAGAAGGTTGGAATCGCCAAGTGGTACGGTAGTTTTCGCGCTATGAAGATGTGCGATCGGCTGATCGTGTTGGGCTACGTCCTGGTGTTGGCGATGGCGGTTGTGGTCCTTCTGGCGGGACTCGCGCAGCCTCAAAATGCGTCGTCTGCGATCGTCAGCGTGCGCGCACTGGGTGTGCAGGACTACGCCAAGTGTGTCAACATTTCGAATCCGGCTATCTACACGCAGATCTACGATCCGATTTTCTCAGAGCTCGCCTATAGGTTCGAAGGTGATATGGAGGCCTGCGACCCGGCCACCGGACAGATAGTCACGATTACCCGCGACAACAAAATCAATGGCGTCACGGCGTCGTTTTCGTCCGGAGCGGTAGTTATGCTCGCAGTGGATGTTCAAGACGTTGGAGTCGTCGTTGTGAAGGAGAGGGAAATCAGCGTCGTACTGCAAGTGCCTTAACACTGCGCGGCGTCGCACTATCCGGGGGAACGTCAGTCAACTGTTTTATACAGCTGGCGTTCTCCCCAATCATAATATTTAAAGCTTTACTGTAGATATGATTTCATATAGATGTTTATGTGAATCCATATCTGCAATTAAGCAGAATGTCCAAATCAGACAACCATAGAAGAGGAGAAAAGACAAGATGAGCAAGCAAGTCGATGAAGCAAGGCGTACCCAACAGCGTGTTGGGTTTTTCGGAATTCCATACGTTGTTGCGGTTCCGGTTGCGGTTGTGTTGGGCGCCGCCGTGATGGTGGCCGCTTTGTCGCTGACGGCATCACAAATACCCGTGCAGCAGGAACCGGGAGCGCCCCGTGTAGTGGTGTCTGTACCTACAGCGGTGGCTCAATCGGAGCTAGCTTTGGAGGTGAAGACCGCTGAACAGGAGCCTCCAGTTGTAGAAGCGGATTCCCCCGGGATCGGTATAGTGGATGACCCGGCACAGCAGACGAAACTGCTGCGTGCTGAGATTCCGCTGGCACCAGAAACCCTGGTGGAGCCCATGTCCGAGGACGAGTTGATCATCGTTCAGGTTTATGTGGACAACGGCTGGCGGATTCCCTCGAAAGAGGAGCGTGACAAAGCGCTGTCAGCATTCCTGACCTCGTTCGGATCCGCTCTTTCGGAATCCGGGAGGGTGGGAGTGATTAGTGCCGCTAAGAAGTATTTAGCGATCACGCAGCCGCCGGACACCCTGACGGATCTGTTTTTCGCGGACGCTTTGCTGGCGCAGGCTGAGCCGAGTGTCGTGGGGTTTAAGACGCTTCTGGATCAATACCGGGCGCAGCCGGAAGAAGTACCGTCTGATGTTCTTGACCTGTATGCGGGGCGGGCTTCCCGTGTTGCCTATTTTCAGGTGGCCGCGGGAGAATTAGACCCGTCCAGATTAGCGGAGGCTCAAGCTAATTTCGACGAGCTTGTTAGTGTCCACAACGAATTGCGCACTGCGTATAATGCACAAGTCCAGGTGGAGATCAGTGCCGCTATTGCTGCGGAAGCGAGAGCGGAGGCCGAAGCGGCTGCCCGCACTATCGTGGAGCAGGTTGAGCGTACCATTGTCGAATGGCGGGAATCCTCGGTTAACGCGCAAATGTTGGAAGCTCGCGTAACCGAAGGTCCAGTAGTGATCGACGGAACTCCCATAATTGGGTGGTTCCCGTATAAGGCGGTTGATCTGACGCTTCAAGCGGTCGCTGCTTTCCCCGGGGCGGAAGGATATCTTGAACCGATCTTCGAAGTAAGTCGTATTTGTGAGATCGGCTGTGGAACGACCGAGATTTGGGTGCTCGGAGCCCATCTAAAGGAGGTTCTCCTCCAAATGGTGGAAGGAACACCCAAGAGTGCAATCGGCAGCTACGTTTCGTTCTACACCTCGGTCTCAGAAATTCAGAAATACGGCTTGGAAGAAGGAGCTCGCATGATTTTCCACTCACTTCTTTTGGGCAGATGATCCTAATCTGCGGAGTGAGATACTGCAACTATTAAAACGTGGAGGAATCGACATGCAGAGGCGAAGGTTGGTACTTATCTGTCTTGCCTTCGCACTCATTGCATCGGCGTGTAGTTCGGCTTCGACGGTGAGGGATGCGGGTGTGGTTGTCACGGAAGGTGGTGACTCTAGCCTTTTACTTCCAGTGAGCCCGCCCGCACCCTCGCCGACACCGCGGCGCGTAATCATTGTAGTCCAGGATGATCAGAGTGGTGCCGTTGCGATGATGTCAACGGGGAAGTTTGTTGATCAGGACTATTATGATTCCGGCTACAGGTATGCGATGGATCCTTCGAAATACAGCGGGAAGATCTCAAGCTTTTTCCCGTTGTCTGTCCAGTACTGGGAGCCGCACATCGCTGCGTGGGCTAGTGAAAAGAACCTTAGCCCAAACCTTATTGCCACACTACTAACAGTAACGAGTTGTGGCGAGAAAGGTTCGCGCGATGCGTCTGCCACTGACGTGAAGGGGCTGTTCCAAGTAAAGGATAGTCAATTTACTCCGTTGCAGGATCCGTACGATCCGGGAACAAATGCCGATGCGGCCTTGAGGGTGTTCAGCGATCTGTTGCTCAGGGCTGGCAACGATGTCGGTCTTGCCGCGGCAGCCTACAAGGATCCCTCGGTTTTGGATAAGGATCGGAGTTTGTGGGATCAGCTGGCAAGCGACACATCCCATTTCATATCTGGTATATATGCGGACGCTGAAGCCGGATTATCAGAGTCCCCGGTGTTCAACGAGTGGAATGCAGTAAACGGAACTAAGTGCACGAACGCACTCGCCTCCCTAGGTGGTGAAAACGAAATTCAGGTAGTTTTCACCGATCGGCAGCAACCGCTTGGACCCGTTCCGGGACAGGCGCAGGCGACGTGCGGAAATGGACTGCCATCCATGATCTGGCCGGTGGACAGCAGGTACGTCTCCACACCTTATGGCGGTTCGCCAGAATATGGTGCGGGCTGGCACTTTGCGGTGGACATTGGAATGGGAGCCTCTCCATCCAAGAGTGTAAAGTCCCCTGTAAACGGCGTCGTGATCGAGATTGTGAGTAACACACGCGACGTTGGAACCAAAATAAAAATCAGGCCGAACAACGGCCCGAACGGAGAGGACTACAGCGATGTGCTAATCGAGTTTTGGCATCTCGCTGCGGAGTCTGTTGCAGTACAACAGGGTCAGGAAGTTGCAGAGGACAGCTACCTGGCGGAAGTGGGTACCCAAAAAACGAACCAAAGTGCACCATCTTACGGCGGTTCGGCTTGGACGGGTCCACACATTCACTGGGTGTTCACGAAAGGCGGACAGACGTATGATCCGTTATTGTGCGCTCGGTGAGATAGTGAAGCTTTCACTGGCCCAACGAGTTTTGGTAAACCAACCGAACTTGCTGGGCCCAGTCTTTTGTGAATTGCAAACTGAAATGTGGCATTATTTTTATTTATCATAATGCCGGGTTTTAGTTTGTAAACTTTTCACGCGAATATCCGTGAGAAGATTTTCCATTGCGCGAAGCGCAATGGAAAGCAAACAAAATAAGAGGGAGGCAGACATGAAGCATCCGCGTTTCTTATACGCCGTAGGCACCCTCTTGGTTATATTGGGTGCCTTAATATGTGCATCTTCGTTTTGGTTGTTTCCGTGGTACGGGGATCTGGACGCTACGGAGATCGCTGTACCCGCCGCAGTTGCGTTGGCGACAGAAGATCTTCAGATGCCTACTTCGGAAGCTACGCAGGAGCCGCCACAACGGGAATTGGTAGTAGTACCTGACGACACGTACAGTGCGAGGACAATGCGTCGCCGGTATTTGGTCTTTCCGGTGGAGCTGGAGTATTACGATCCGGGAAGTGAGCAAGTGTATGTCGTTCAGCCGGAGTATTACGGTCAGCAGAGCGCTCCACAGAACACTGCTATGTCCTCGCCGCCGCCGGCTCCAGGTGATGTTTCCGCAGATGCATTTCTGCAGGCCGGCTTTTCAGGTGTATTGGCTGAGAGGTTAGCAGCCAACTATCCAGCGTATAAGCGGGCGCAGGAAGAAACTTCGCTTAGTTGGCGGGTTTGGGCGGCGCTTCACCTTATGGAACATTCTGCGCTGTCCGATAATCCTAGTAATGGCGAGGGACCGTTGGGGGTTACAGCTCCCTATGGGCATAGCTTTCCCCCGGGTCGCTTGGACGTTACGAGTCTGGGGAACGCTTTGATTAGCTCCATCGATGTGGTGTGGGAGCATGTCAATCGCGCCCAAAGTGTCTCGGGGGTGTCGATAGATCTGAACAACACTTCCGATTGGGAAAGGATTCAAGGCGAGTTTGCCTATACGTGGAATGGCAGACCCGCCTCAACGGTATCACCATGCAACGGTGTGGCATACTACGGATCCTCGTACCTGAACTCCGGGTATGTAGCAGTGGGGTATCGAGGACAAGGCCCAATGTATGTTCGCCGAAGCTGGGGATCGATGGGCAGCTGCGACGGCTGGGTGATGATGGAAAGAGATGGCTACCTGGCCAACTTCGATAAGCTGCTGCGGGTGAACCCGTAACAGCCAGACAATCAACCAGATTTTATGACTAGTCAGCGGAAGAAAGGAATGAAATATGAGACAACAAGCCTTGTTGGCGGCAGCGGTGGGGGCATTGGTGCTGGTACTTATCGGCGCTAGTATCTTAACCGCCCCAAGTTTCCCGCCGCCGGACAGCGGTGTGCCGGAAGTAATATCGGTACAGAAGCCCGCAGTCGTGATGGCCTTGCAAGATGTGCAATCCGAGCCAGTGACATCAGCGGCTCCGACTCCGATTCCGGAAGCGTGGAGGATACATGCTTACATGGAATCAGATGGGCCTGGCGGTCTTGTGCTGTGGGTAGTTGACCCGCTGAAGATGAACACCGATAAGTACAAGATACAGCGTGGGACAATCCGTGTGAGCGGCATGCTCGAGTATGCGGCGGTCCACTTGCCGTACGACATCATGGGAAATCCGGTCTGGGGAAAAATGCTCGTGCTCTCGCAGTACAACTGCCCGAGTGTGGCGTTCCCAAGTCTTGACCCGGGCGGGTGCTACACGGTACTGCTTGGTTTCGCACATGGGCTAGACTCACCGAGCATCGATGGCATGTGGAACGGAATTTATCCCGCCCATCGCTTCAACGCTGACGGCTCGGTCAGCAAATGTGTAGACGCGGATCCAGGCTATAACACAAACGTGACGTGCACGCCTGAAAGCCAACCGTATCCCAGCCCGTAAGTGTGAGAGACAAGGAGCAGAGACCAACAAAGCCCGGAAAGAATGAACATCGTTCTTCTAGCCGGGCTTTTGGTTTTTTATGTTTATAATTAGACAATGAGATAAATGTATTTTATTACCGAAGAGATTTAGTGATGTAGAATAAACTTTTAACTACAATCTGAAATAGTGTTTTTAGTATGTCACAAGCTGAATGATTAATTGTTATAAAAATAAAATATAAGATTAAGCGGACTTTACAAACATAATTTCCTATAGCATACTGCTATCAACTAAACCGTCCACTGGACGTAAAGCAGAGGAGAAAAGTGAGATCAATTCGATTTGTAATCACATTGATCGTTGTGGTCGGAGCCGTCTTGGCTACTGCGTATTTTGCCTCCGCGCAAAACCCGCCGACCGAAGCTGAAGCGGATCTCCGCACCTGGGCTTTGTGGGGGGTCCGTGTCGACGAATCCACCGGGAAACAGCAGGTTTTCCCCCTGAGTCAGTTGGGGGCTGAAGGTGCTGCTCTGATGGGTTCGACGCCTGTGACTTATACGTTCAGTCCGGGCGACATGGTACAGGTTGTGTGGGCAGTGCAGAATGACGGCCCAGATGTCGCCGCCAGTGTGTCTCTCTCTAAGACGCTGACGGGGTGGGAAGCGTGGCCGGCCATGACGGAGTTTTTGGGTGATATGGCCGTAGGATACTGGAGTTCTTGGGGCGTGGCTGCTTACTTCGAGATTCCCGAAGGGACGCCAGAAGGAATCTACGAGATTACCTTCTACGCATCCAGCCTCACGATGGATCCTGATCTCACCAACAACAACGTCACGGTGTATCTGCGTGTGGAGTGGGATTACCACCTCTACCTGCCGGCTGTTATGAGGCCACCGGTACCGGAGAGCTTTCAAGTGTCTTTCAGTCGAGACCATGAGCAGGACCGGCGGGCGGTTTGGCTGCATTTGGTCAATCCCTTAGCTGCTAACCAGCAGGCCGATTGGAACGTCTCCTGCATAGGCCGCGATCCGTGGCAAGAATGGCTGTATTACGACCCGGTGAGTTTCGATGCTAACGGAAGCGGTGAGCTTCACTGGCCGTCTCTCCACGGTGGATGGGAAGAGCGCTGGGAGCATGAGGGGCACGATCAGTACGGGGACTGCACGCTAGTAGTGTCGTCGACAGGTTGGGTTGTAACCCAATCACTGTATGTCGACCGAACTACAGTGTCATACTTGTCCCCGTGGCCTGACCCAAATCTCGATTGGATCCCGCCTGGAACGGAGGAACACGACTTCCTGTTGTGGTCGCCGGGTCCGACTCTGCAGGGCTTGCCCCATTCAGAAGTCGCTGAATTCGTTCTCGAAGATGGTTCATACGGACAAGTCCGGATTGTTGATGGGATATGGACCCAGCCTCTCGAGGCTATCAACGGGAAGTTCGAGGTTACGGTCATCATGGACGGGGATGGAGAGTGGGGGTACAAAACGTACCACTCCTTCGCGCTTTTGGATCATGACCAAGATCCGTGGGTACCGAGTTCGGCCATGCAGAAACGCTTCAATGTGATCGGCTTGGACGAAGGTGGTATATACCCGTAAGATTTCAGTCCTTTACGCTATCCATGTCCAAAAAACACCGCGATGTTTCCCCAGCACCGCGGTGTTCACTTAAATATTTTTTAAATAGGCATATTGAAAGTTATTGAGACTTATAGTAAAATCCGATTATCCCAATGAAAGGAGCAGACATGAGAACAAAATATAGTGTTCTCGCTTGGCTGGCAGTTCCGGTTGTGGTGCTGTTGGGACTGCTAGTATGGGGACCGACACAGGCAGATGAAGGTCCGGTGGCACTGAGGCATGCGGCTTTGGAGGAGCTGCCAGTTGCTGAGGTGTTCGAAAGTCCGGCAGGGCAGGTTTATGTATACATTGCCCCGGATGGAGGGAAGCTGCATCGACTCGTGCCGTCTGACGGCTTCAAGAGCAGCAAGCCTGTGAAGAGCCAGGACCTCGAGGTGTCTCTCGCAGCTACCGGCGAATTCACCAACACCCAGTATCTTCCCTTTATTACCAGCTACACTCTGATTGACTTCGACCGCTTGTGGGGTCTTCGGCACTCGGAGCCGGATGGAAGTGTGTACGATGTATTCCGCTTCCAAATCGCTGGGTTACAGGGGCAGGACCTCGTGCTGGTGAGAGAAGCGCTCGTTTGCGACGGGGTCGACCAGGATCCTTGGAACCCGATCGGATACCTTTGGCAAGGGCAGGGGTTCTTCTGGTGGGATGGCTCGGGATGGGAGGCTTGTACGCTCTCAGTCTCGGACTACTATGGAACGTGGTCGGTAACTCGCGAATTCACTGTTCCCGAGACTTTTGGGAAAGCAACGTGGCCTCAGCTGACGCCCAACCCTGATGGTGTTGGATGGGTAGTTTTACCCAACACGGTCTCATACGCCGCCTCGATGCGCGATGAGGAAGGGCACTTTGACTACAATGAGGGAGTGGTCGAAGTGTTTGCAGGGTGGGGGTATCAAGTACGGGGTGCTGACACCAGCTTTGTGCGTGGTGATATGGTGGTGGACCTCAAAAGTTTGGGGATGTTTCCCGACAATGCCATCATGTACAACGCCATACGGCTTGACGGGGACGGCAGCCATGACGTGGAAGTATATCACTCGTGGTATGTTGAATTGCCTTGGTATATCACACCGACCCCGGCCATACCAATTCCTCGAACGCTGACTCATACGCCAACCGCAACGTTGACATCGACACCCACTGAGACAGCGACGCCCACTGACACACCAACGCTGACGCCGACCGCGACGTTGACATCGACGCCCACCGACACACCAACGATCACGCCGACGCCAACGGATACGGCTACGCCGACTGAGACGCCTCGTAACCCGACAAAGACGCCCCGGCCCACGCATACACCGCGTCCGTAAGTGTTGAACCGAAGCCGGAAAGTTACCCCCAGACCCTCCGGCTTCACCCATTAAATTTCATGTATTTATTCTTATTTTTTATCTATGTGATATAAAAATCGAAGTAATGTTCTTTACAAAAATTTATGCGAAGACTCCCATGAAACCCAAAAATAATCTAAAATAAACAGGCGATATGAAAAAACTTCTCCTAATAGACACCTTCAATTTTCTGCACCGCGCATACCACGCACTTCCCTCAACATTCCGTGATCAAAACGGAGAACCTACAAACGCGGTTTATGGAGTTACGTCAATGATTATAAATGTTCTGGAGCAGATCAAACCCGATTATGCTGTGGCGGCGCTGGATGGTGAGAAACCCACTTTCCGAGTAGAAGATTTTACAGGTTATAAGGCGCACCGCCGGCCAATGGAGGATGCGCTCAATAGCCAAATTCCTAAAGTTATGGAAATTCTAGATGCTTTTGGAATTAAAAGAATTCTTATAGACGGTTACGAAGCCGATGACATAATCGGAACTTTGGCGGCAAGGTACGGTGACGATGAATCACAAAATGTAGAGGTTGTAATTGTATCTAACGACAAAGATTTATGGCAGCTTGTTAATTCCCGTGTTGTAGTAATGATTCCCACTACTACAGGAAAAGTTGAATGGTTGGGTTCAAAAGAAATTGAAGCCCGCATGGGGTTTATACCAAAGTACATTGTGGATTATAAAGGTCTGCGCGGGGATCCGAGCGATAATATTCCGGGAGTATTCGGAGTGGGTGAGAAAACCGCAAAAGATTTGATTCAAAAATACGGAACTGTTGAAGATATTTATAAAAACATAGACAAAGTAACGCCTAAATCTTTGCAGGATAAATTGGCGAACTGTGTTGAGCAGGCGGTAATGAGCAAAAAACTTGCGAAAATTCAAACCGACGTTCCTCTGCAGATAGAACTTTCCGAATGCAGGTATACCGAATTTAATAAGCTGCGTGTCGTTGAAATTTTGAAAAGATATAATTTTAAATCACTTATTAGAAGGCTCGGGTTCGGTGATGAGGAAAACAGCAGAAAGAAAAAAGAAGTAGTACCTGATAATCAGCTGGGATTGTTTTGAAGTTTTGTTTAAATAAGTCAGTTGTATAATTATGTATTAGTTGAATATTAAAAATGTCTGCCAAAGATAACGTAAACAAATCGAAAATAGAATCAACTGCTAATTTAAAATCGCGGGCGCTTGAAATTGCAAAACTTTTAAAAGAACAGCGCCCCAACCCCCGCACCGAACTGGTTCATGGAAGCGAGATGCAGCTGGCAGTGGCGGTTATGCTTTCGGCTCAGACAACCGATAAAAAAGTTAATGAAATTACTTCCAAATTATTTAATAAATATAAATCGTGGGAGGATTTTGCCAAAGCTGATCTTAAGGAACTTCAAAGTGATATCAGGGGAGTGAACTTTCATCTGGGCAAGGCGGAGCGGATAATTTCGGCAGCTAAGGTTATATTAACCCAATTCGGAGGAAGTGTCCCGAAAACTCTCGCCGACCTAATAAAAATTCCGGGAATAGCACGAAAGAGCGCAAACGTGATTATGCAGGAACTTTGGGACGTTGCCGAAGGAATTGTTGTGGACACACATGTTACCAGGGTTTCAAACAGATTGGGATTGACAATAAATCAGGACGCGGTAAAAATTGAAAAAGATTTAACGGAGTTATTACCCAAGGAATATTGGAGAAATATTTCCGGAGCGTTGGTATTGCACGGGAGATACATTTGTACTGCCAGAAAACCTAAATGTTCCGAATGTGTTTTAAATAAAATCTGTCCCTCGGCTTTTAAGTTCTGAATTACATCGCGCTTTATTTATTCAATAATAATAGCCCCGCCCAGTTTTTTTATGATTTCCTGATAAGTCCAGTAGCCGGATTTGTATAATCTCAGTTCGTAGAATTTTCCTGGTTCAATTGTGACTTCGTTTTCCAATTCGTCGAATTTCTTTATCAATTGTTTTATTTTGATAGGCTCGTTTGTTTTGTTAGTCCATCTTACTATCTGTCCGACCTGTGCCTGCGCATTTCCGGGTTTAAATCCCTGATCCGTAAACTCTATGTTAACGGTTTCCACTGCCTTATTCGGTTCTGTTTTAGTTTTATCCACAACCGTTACAGTCGGGGTATTTATCGTTTCATTTGTTATGGGCATATTTTCCTGCGCTTGTTTAGTTTGGGCGTCTTTGATAGCCGCGTCTATTTGTTCCTCAAAATCCTTAAAACTGCCTATTATCATTTTTCTGTTGTTTAAATAAAATGTGGGAGTGGAATCAACACCAAGCTTTCTTCCGGCATTCAAGTCCTCCGTCACGAATTGTTCATATGTTCCGGATTTCAGGGCGTTTGAAAATCTCTCCATATCCAGATTTAATTCTTTGGCATATTTCACTAAATCTTCTTCGCTCATTTTTTCCTGGTTCTGGAATAAAAGTTCGACGTATTCCCAGAACTTTCCCTGCTCGCCCGCAATTTGAGCCGCTTCTGCGGCTTTTTGAGCATTCTTATGCTGGGGAAGGGGAAAGTGCCTGTAAATAGTTTTTAAGTCCTGCGGATATTTTTCCGCCAAACCTTTTACCACCGGGTGGAATGCCGCGCATGCGGGGCATTGGAAATCGGAGAATTCCACCAAAATAGTTGCGGCGTCTTCATTTCCCAAAAAGTAAGAATGAGGTGCATATAATTGTTCGTCACTGACCTCGGTCAGTACAGGCGAAATGGGAGGCTTGTTCTGCCCCAGCACAATTATTCCCAAAAAAACTAGAATAGTTAGTCCGCCTATTACCAGTACGGGCATGTTTCGTTTTATAAAATTCATGTTCTATGTTTTTAACACTTAAAAATTTATTACAATTTTTATTGTGTGTTTATTACCTTTCTTATAAATTATTCTCTCAAAATTTCCGAACTTGCGTTTCTTAATTTTTCGGTCCGCTTATGTAAAAGCGCTGCAAAATTTAAGAATTTTTCAAAACCTCTTTATTCACCAAGTTGACCGGTGGTTTATTATTTATTAATACTTCTACTACATTTTCAGCCGCCATTCTAGCCATTTGTATTCGGGCTTCTCTGGTTGCGCTGGCCGTATGAGGAGTTAGCACAACATTATCAAGTTCCAATAAAACGGGATTTATTTCCGGCTCGTTTTCAAAAACATCCAGCCCTGCCCCTTCAATCCATTTTTCTTTTAGAGCAACTGCCAATGCATCTTCTTTAACTATGGCACCGCGGGCGGTATTTATAAAATAAGCCGTAGGCTTCATCATTCGGAGTTCTCGTTCTCCTATCATGCCGCAAGTTTCGTCCGTTAAGTTGCAGTTTAGGGAGACAACATCTGAGTTTTCGAGCAGATAAGGTATTTCGCAGAACTGCGCTCCTGTTTCTTTTTCTTCTTTTTCTTTTTCCACGGCGTCATTGTACAAAATGCGCATGTCTAATCCGTTCTTGGCAATCCGCGCCAAATGCTGTCCGATCCTTCCGAATCCTATTATGCCTAAAGTCTTTCCCATAAATTTAGGACCCAAATATATCATTGGGTCCCAATATTTGAATTTGCCTTGTCTAATATATTTGTCCCCTTCTACAATGTGTTTTCCAACAGCAAACATCAAAGCTACAGTATGTTCTGCTACCGACTCTGTAAGATCACCTGGGGTATTGGAAACATACACGCCAAGTTTCGTAGCCTCTTCAATTTCAATATTGTCATATCCGACGGCGTAATTTGCCACCAATTTCAACTGTGGCCCGGCCGCTTTTATTACATCACCTGTTACAAGGTCGGGAATTACCGAAATAATTGCGTCAACACCTTTGATAGCATTTTTTAATTCTTCAGTTGAAAGGGGAGGGCCTTTTCTGTAATCAAGTTGTATTTCAGGATGGTTTTCCAATATCTCTATTCCCGATTGGGGAATTTCTCTGGTAATAAGAACTTTCATGTTCAAATTTTAGCATAAAAGAATTTATGTTTATAAATATAAATTAAATCTGGCCAGAAGGTCCTTAAAAAAATTTACAATTTTGATTATCGGGTTATCGCTTGGTAGATTTCCGTAATCCTTTAAAAGTTCTATTCCGTATTTGTCGTTTTTGAAATCAAGAAAATCTGTCTGCTCTTTTCCCATCGTGTCATTTTTAAAATTCTGAGCGTAAACCCGTATTATCTGTCCAACGTGAGGTTCGTATAATGGATCGATGTAGAAGTCGTGCTTGTTGCCATTTATTTGTATAGTAGTAGTTGAGGGAAACATTTGAACGCAGGGGTCTTTTTCGGTTGCCGGAACTGCCTCGTTTTTCAAATCAAGAAGGGAGGTTTCTCTTTGGGCTTCGAAAATTTTAAGTGTAAAGTTAAATGTTAGCTCGGCGTTGTTGGTTTTAATTATTTTTGCTTCCAGTTTGCATACAGGACCAAAATTATAAACTACCGCCTCGGTATAGAGTAAGGTAAAAGATAACATCAAAGTTGATATGGTTGTTAACAACATTAATGGTGTTTTAACAATATTGGCGGTAACACTCATGGGCTTCATAAAAGCTCTTTTGATAACTTTTCTATTTCTTCCATATTCAGCAGTCCGGTTATTCCTCCCGGCGTTTTAACATTATTTGCGGCATTTACAGCCCCCCAAGCCATTGCGGTTTTTAGCGGCTTTCCGTAAAAAATAGCCGATAAAAATCCTGTGGTGTAGGCGTCGCCCGCGCCGGTTTTATCTACTACATCTTTCCCGTCTCCATAAATACCCATTTTCACCAGCTCGTTTCCATCAAAGGAAGTTGAACCGTTTACTCCGTCGGTTATTACTGTTATTTTTGGTCCGTATTTTCTTATTTCTTTGTGCAGCTTGAGAACGTCGCCTTTCAGCTTATCCTGCTGGTCAACCAGAATTTTTGCTTCTTCTTTATTTACGAATAAAATGTCAGTCACCGATAAAATGTCTTTTAAATTTTCCAGGCCCGATTTCAATTGTAATGTTCCGGGGTTGAACGCAACCCCGATTTTTCCACCACCACTACTTGAAACGCTTTTTTTAATATATTCCACCAATTCTTTTTGAAAAGGTTCAAATCCTTTTGCCAGAGACGAATAAAATATCCATTTGGGAGTTTCCCAATCGTAAAGTTTATAATTTCTTTTTTCGTGGTAGGTAAAAATAGTTCTTTCGCCTCCGTAAACAATTACCGCGTGCACGTTGGTGGGGGAGTTTTTATTTTTTATACAGAATTTAGTTTCAATTCCGTATTGATTAAATTCATCAATAAATCTGTCGGCGTTTTGGTCATCCCCTAATTCCGTATAGATAGAAGTGTTCAGTCCTAACAAACTGCATCCTACAGCCACATGGCAGGCATTTCCCGCGGCGGATGTGCTGAATTTCTCCACTTGAACTTTGCTTCCGTGGTAAAAACATATTTTTGGCGTTTCGGAGTTATCGGTGACAATATCTTTGCCGTCAACGAGCATATATAAATCTATGGAAACATCTCCTATTGTGAGCAGATCTAGTTTCATTTGAAAATACTTTCAGTAAAAAATACTTCTCCTGGAAATATCGGTAATCACCGGGTTTATAACCCAAACAAAAATTATCAGTTTGGCCATTGAATAACCTAGAATCGCCAGAATGGTGGAAAAAATAAATTTGACGTGGGTTTTGCCCCCGTAAAACATTTTATGAACAATCAGGTAAGTAATCATTATTACAAACATTACCATAGCAAACTCTATAACCGGAAAAATATAAGACTCGGTAGCGAAAGAGTGAATTTTAACAATTAGTTCTTTCATATAGTAAGTAGGTTTTGGCTACTTGGGTTTGTCCGCCAAAAGTTTTTCTGCTTCTATAATAATACTTTTAGCACTTAATTTGAATTTGTCCAGCAATTCTTGGTACTCTCCGGACTCTCCAAATTTGTCTTTCACACCGACGCGTAAAAGCGGGACCGGCATTTTCTCGATCAGTAGTTCCGAAACTGCGCTGCCCAGGCCTCCGATAATTTGGTGCTCTTCTACTGTTATAACTCTTCCGGTTTTTTTGCACGATTTTAATATTGTTTCTCCGTCCAGGGGTTTTATGGTTGGAGAGTTTATGACTTCGCAGTCAATCCCTTTATTGTGCAGGTGTCTTGCAGCCTTCACAGCTTCGTAAACCAGAGGACCGCACGCGACGATAGTAAGATCTTTTCCTTCTTTCAGTATATAAGCTTTTCCTATCTCAAACTGGGTTTCTTCTGTAGTCACGACCGGAGTGGCCTTCCTCCCGGTTCGTATATAAACAGGACCTTGGTAACCGGCCGCGGCTTTTGTGGCTTTTTTAGCCTCGTAATAATCGCATGGTACTAGAACAGTCATATTCGGGAGAACTCTCATAAGGGCTATATCTTCTAATGCTTGGTGGGTAGCACCGTCACCCTCGTCGGTAAATCCGGAGTGGGATGAAACTATTTTTACATTTACATCCGAATAGCAAATTGCCACTCTTATTTGCTCCCAGTTCCTGCCGGGGCTGAAAGTTGCATAAGAGGCCATGAATGGTATTTTCCCGCTTAATGCCAGCCCTGCCGCGATCCCGGCCATATTTTGTTCGGCCACGCCTACCTGGATAAATCTGTCAGGGAATTCTTTTTGAAATAAATCGCTTTTTGTGGATTTGGATAAATCTGCTGTCAGCACGACAATATTACTGTTCTCTTTTCCTACATCTAATAGCCCAACACCATATCCGTCTTTTATTGGCATTTTCTCGCAGTCCGATTCGTGCAGACGCGGGTTGAGTTTCAAAGCAGAGTTTAGTTGCATTCCTGAGTTTCTTTTACAGTTTCAAATTCAATTTTGCTGTCGGTTTTACCAATTGCAACTAAGTCTACGGGCGCGTTGGGATCTATATCGTAAGTACAGGTGTCGCCCGGCTTATACTGTCTAATGGAAACTTTAAGTGTGTTTAAATCTTTGTCTATGTAAACTTTTTTAACCTTTAAATCGTTTCCCTCGGTTTCTTCTGTTTCGGAACTTACACCCAGCAAATATTCATTTTCAAAATCTATTTTTTCTCCCAAAGCCAAGTTGCCTTCAGGGTCAGAGTTTCTAAGAAATGTTTCCAATTCTTTCTGGCTTTTTATAACAACTCTTTGTTTGGTCAATGGTTCTTTTGTCCAAACGGTAGTCGGAAATCCTTCCAGTCTTCTTACTTCTAAAGTGTTATCGTTTCTCATCCAGGGAAGTTTCACTTCTCCTTCAATTAATAAAAATCCCGCACCAAATATTAAAATCAATATCAGAATAATAGGTAAAAAGCTCATGCTTAATAATTTTTGTTCGTTTTTACTCATATTGTATTTTCAATAGACGACTTAGTCGTCATATTCACTCCTTATTCGGCCTTCAAGCGTCCTCAACTGTTTCAAAGCCTCTTCGGCTTGTTCTTGTGAGGGGGGCTTTCCGTGCCATTCAAATTTATACTGCATAAAATCTACACCCTTGCCTGGTATGGTATGTGCAATTATAACAGTTGGGCGTTGAGAAATCGTCTTAGCCATATTGCAGGAATTTATAACTTCTTCAATGTTGTGTCCGTCTATTTCAATTACATACCAGTTGAACGCCTCCAGTTTTTCTCTCAAAGGTTCCAGAGGCATTACATCTTCGGTGTACCCGTCTATTTGAATATTATTTCTATCGATGATCCAAGTCAAATTTGTTACGCGTTTGTTCCCGGCAAACATTGCAGCTTCCCACGTTTGACCTTCGTCTAGTTCGCCGTCGCTTCCCATGCAATATATTCTATAAGATTTATTATCCATTTTTGCGGCGATGGCCATACCTATTGCTTGAGACAATCCCTGTCCCAAAGGTCCTCCGTTATTTTCTATTCCGGGAAGAGTTCCGAGATGCGGATGTCCTTGTAAATCGGATCCGGTTTTTCTTAAAGTTTTTAGTTTCTCTCTTGAAAAGAAACCGCGGTGGGCGAGGGTCGCATATAAAATCGGGCAAATGTGTCCGCTCGAAAGTACCAGTCTGTCTCTTTCAGGTTTTGCGGGATCTTGAGGGTCTATATTTAAAATGTCCCAGTAAAGAGCTGCAAAAATATCGGCGGTTCCAAGTGGTCCCGCGCTGTGCCCAGATTTTGCTTCCAGTAGCATTTTCACAACAGATTGTCGGAGTTCATACGCGGTTTCTTCTATACGCTCGATTTTATGGGTATGATGCTTGCGGTTTTTATATGTGGGCATTGAAATACAGTATAAAAGTTTTAGCTGTGTTTCTCAACTGTGGATTGTGTTTGACCCTATAATTTGTGGGGTTATAATGGGTGCAAATCAGCGTAAGAAGGAGAAAAATGAGCAATAAGCACTGTACTTGCACAAGGTGCCCGAACTGCGGACACCTTCGGGAGGATCAGCAGGGGTGCAATGTATGTACCGGCACTGGCCCGGCGCCAGGCATGATTTATGATCTGAACTGCCCGATTCACGGTACCCCTGTTCCACCCCCATCCTCGCAGTAACCGTATCGGAAGGCACATTTTCCGGCGTGAGATTTGTTTTTCTGACGCCGGAGAGTCTTTTAATTGTGTAAAATATGTTTATATGGGATTTTTTGCTAAACTTCACATTTTGTGGATAGCGCTTGTTGTTATATCTTTAAGTTTTTTTACTTACTTAAGAACCTTTTTATTTTCCGACGAACTCATTATTCCGGTGCTGGGTGTAGAAGCGAAAGCTATTTCTGCAAATATGGTGCCGTCTCCAGTTGTGAAAGTTGGGCAACCTAAAAAGGAGTGGACGCTGGAAAATATATTTGAAAACCAAACTAATGCTGTCGCCGACATTGTATCTAGTGAAACTACTGATCGCATAGTTTTAATTACAACGGGTGATGTAATTCCCGCGAGGACGGTAAATCATATAAGCACTAATAAAAATAATTTTAAATGGGCGTTCGAAAATATTTCCCCGTTATTAAAGAGCGCTGATATAACATTTATAAATATGGAAGCGCCTCTTATTAAAAATTGTCCCTTAACCGATGAGGGCTTCATATTCTGCGGAGATGAGAGACATTCGGAAGGGCTTTTATATTCCGGTGTCGATATTGTTAATTATGCCAATAACCATATGAGCAATTATGGTATTGAAGGTATAGATAATACAAAAAATCTGCTGGATTCGGTCGGAATATTATCGGTTGGTTTGAGCTCCGGTCCGGTTTATAAAACTGTAAAGGGTGTTTCCTTTGCTTTTCTGGCATATAACTCGCTGGGGGTTCCGGAGCCTTTGTTGTCATACGCAGATAAAGAAAAAATGAAAAGAGAAATAAGCGCGGTCGACAATGCCGCCGATGTAGTGGTTGTGGGCATGCAGTGGGGTGAAGAATATACCACGCAGATCACTTCTTTTCAGAAGGAACTGGCGCACTTGGCGGTAGACAGCGGCGCGGATTTGGTAATAGGCAACCATCCGCATTGGATACAACCGGCTGAAATATATAAAAACGGAGTGATTTTATACGCTCACGGGAATTTAATATTTGACCAGATGTGGTCTCTGGAAACAAGGCAGGGCATTATAGCTGAGTTTATTTTTAAGGGAAAAGAATTGGCGGATGTAGTATTTATTCCTGTTTTAATAGAAGGCTACGGACAACCTCGGATTCTTGAAGGACCTGAGCGCGAAAAAATATTGAATAAATTTTACGAAGACTCCCGTGAATTTAAACTCTCAATGTAATCCAGAACTTCCCGGGGGTTTGTGCATATTTTCAGAAGTTCAACTTCACCAGGTCTTAGCTTCATATGTTTTTGAAATGATTTTATTAATTCTTCCCAAAAAGCGCCGTATAAAATTATCGGCTTGTTATCACCCTCGTGTATTCTGGAGCTGGCCCACGTCATTCCGAATTCGCTGATGGTTCCGGTTGCCCCATTAAAAAGAATGTGCAGATCGGTGTTTTGAAGCATTACTTTAGTTCTGTCAAAATAATCGAGAGTGTATACTTCTTCGTCAAAATGATTATCTTTGTCAACCCCCTCGTAATTTTTTTTAGGTTTGTTGGGATGATATGTGACTGCCAAAACTTTTCCTCCTCCGTCGTGGGCTCCGTTTGTTGCCGCACGCATTACGCCGGGTCCTCCGCCGTTTACGACTTCATAACCGTTTTCGGCTAAGAGTTTCGCAACGTTAAATGCATCCTCGTAAGTTTGTTCATCTTCCACCCAACCGGCTCCCCCCAGAAATGCTATTTTTTTGATTATTGATTTATCCATATATTTATATACTTATTCTACAGGAATATAAATTTCTTTCATTTAATTATTTGTTAATTTTGTAAATTATCCAAATCAGTGACTTCTGTAAACCCCCATAAAATATTCTAAAGCCTCTTTTGGATTCGGAGTATTGAAAATATGCGACGTGATTACTGCATCCATCGCGCCCGCATCCAAAACAAGAGGCAGGTAGTCTTTGTCTACACCTCCGTCCACCTGAAAAGGGATGGAAGGATAATCGTTTTTAAAATTTTCCAGTTTTTCCAAAAC
>Ga0209542_10008346_pt1 | contig 19377 bp, 19 predicted proteins | sample RifCSPhighO2_01_FD_184028 | JGI IMG/M metagenome (GOLD analysis project Ga0209542, IMG submission 184028) | Soil microbial communities from Rifle, Colorado - Rifle CSP2_plank highO2_0.1 (SPAdes) (version 2) | ecosystem: Environmental > Terrestrial > Deep subsurface > Rock core/Sediment ...
GACAATCATGCGATATGGATGTATATTAAGTGTAAGTCAGCAATGTATGGGACCAGATATAGATTTTGAGGTGATTGCAGATTCAACGATACTTTTTTCTACTGATGTGACCTATGAGAAAGAACAGTCTGATCGTCGCGTGCGGGGCATGATGGGCTATGCGCCAGTATATGCGGCAGATTATGAAAATGCCCCAAAAGGTATTCCTATTGGAGAATTGACAAGATCGGCGTGGGTTGCGTTCGGGAAACCTTTTGCGCCACGGGAAGATTTTTTTGCGGGGTGTTCAGGGAAAACGAAAGAGCAGTTGTATCAATATGCAGTACAATTAGCGGATTTTGCATCAGAAATTGTGGCAAGAGAGTAGGTTAGTTGAGAAAATAGAGGCGTACGATTGGATGTTTTTCACCCAAATATTTTTTCAAGAAAACTTTTGGATGGTTTTTCTTCATCTATTTTTTGAATCAAATCAAGTTGTTTTTTACTTAGTTTTTTAGGTACTTCGATTCTGACTTTGACCATTTGATCGCCAGCGTCATGGCCGTGGACGGAAGGCAAGCCTTTGCCGCGCATTCGGAAGATGGTTTCTGATTGGGTGTAGGGAGGGATTTTTAATTTGGCTTTGCCGTCTATTGTAGGAACTTCTATTTCGTCGCCAAGCACGGCTTGGGAAAATGAGATTGGTACGGTTATATTCAGGTTTTGGTCTTCCCTTGTAAAGTATTCGTGTTCAGCGATGCTAATTTCTATGTATAAATCGCCGCTTGGACCGTTATTGGCGCCAATTTCACCTTCGCCAGCTACACGTAAACGCATGCCTTCATCGACGCCGCCAGGAATTGTGACTTCAATTTTTTTCTTTTTGCGAATAGCGCCTTCACCGCCACAGGTTTTACAGGAATCTTGCGCTAATTCGCCGCGACCATGACAATATGCACAGGGGCCGGTTTGTTGAAAGATGCCAAAAGGTGTGCGTTGAGTGCGTTTCATCTGTCCTGAGCCTTGGCAATGATGGCAGTTTTCAAATTTGGCTGCTCCTTTGCCACTACATTCGCTACAGCGTTCGAGTTTATTGAGTTCGATATTTTTTTTAGTGTTTTTGGCGGCGTCTTCTAATGTGATTTCTAGTTCATATAACAAATCGGCACCGCGATGGGCACGACTGCTTCGGCCACTGCCTGATGAGCCACCACCAAAGATGTGGTCGAAAATATCATCACTATTGCCAAAAGCACCGGAGCGAAAATGGGACATGATATCAGAAAAGTCATAGCCTTCGAAGCCGGAACCACTCGTGCCACCGGCACCGCCTCCGGAGAATGCAGCGCTGCCAAATTGATCGTACTGCTGACGTTTTTTATCATCACCAAGAACAGATGCGGCTTCAGAGATTTCTTTAAATTTTTCTTCGTATTCTTTCTTTTTATCGTCGGGTGCGCGATCGGGATGAAACTGCATGGCGAGCTTTTTGTAGGCTTTTTTGATGTCCTCTTTGGTTGCTGATTTAGCTACACCAAGTTTGTTGTAATAGTCTTTTTCGGCCATGGGATGTTATTGGTTATATCTTATTTTTAAGTTTATATTTTTTGGAAATTAGGATTTATTTTTTTATTTTATGATTAGGATAATTTAACATGAAGATGTAATTCATTTGGTTTAAATGGAAGGTGCTTAAAAATCTTCTGTTCATAGGCGAATTGTTCTTGTTTGGTGGCTTCCCAGTCTATATTTCTTTTTTTAATCCAGTTGCCGTAGCGGTTGTAGATATAATCGAGGCGCTCTTGCATGGGAACGACTTTGTTATGCAGCACACGCCAGTCAACGTAATGGATGAATTTTGCTTCTTCAGATACTTCTGCAAGTGGGTTGCGGGTGAGCTCATCTAATTCAAGAAAAAGTTGGGCGAATTGAGGATATTTTTCTTTAAGGATCAGATTGGTTACTTTGGTTTCGGACATATTAGGATAGGTTACTCTAAGATGTTTATGCATTTCTATTTCTTCTCCTGTTGGCTGATAATTGTAGGGGGGGTCGGTTAAGCGTTCCAAGACGACAGCTTTCATGAAGTCATGGAGAAGCGCGAATGGTTTGATGATTTGGGGGTTGAGAGGGTATGATTTTTTTTGTAATTCTTCTGCGAGAAATGAAGCGACTTGGAGGACGGCAGTACAATGGGCTTTGACAGTACCAGGAACTTTGTATTGGTTGAATAGTTCTTCACATTCTTTGAGGGTTGGTGTGTCCATTGTGTTACTCTTCAATATATTTATTAAAAAGATAATTAAAAAATAAATAAAAAGTAAAAAAAATAAATCTCTTTTTATTTCTTCTCTTTAAAATCTGCGTCAACGATGTTGTCGTCATCCAATCCTGCTGCTTTCTTTCCGGCTTTGGCGTCTTCAGCTTTCTTTTCGGCGCTCGACTTTGCCGCAGCTTCTTGGTAGATTTTGGTGCCAATCTCTTGAACTAATTTGTTTAGTTCTTCAATTTTTTTGGTTAGTTCGGCGGCATCAGCGGTGTTGCGCGAATCTTCCAAGTCTTTAATCTTGGCTTCGATTTTTTCTTTGGTTGCAGCATCCACTTTGTCTTTGTGTTCTTCCAAGACTTTTCTGGTTTGGTAGGCGATGGAGTCAGCGTTGTTTTGCGCATCGATTTTTTCACGAATCTTTTGATCTTCGGCTTCGTGCTTTTTCGCTTCTTCGGTCATGCGTGCTACTTCATCTTTATTTAAGTTGCCTGAACCTGTAATTTGGATTTTTTGTTCTTTACCAGTACCAAGATCTTTTGCAGAGACGTGGACGATACCATTTGCGTCGATATCAAAGGTTACTTCGACTTGCGGAACACCTCGAGGTGCTGGGGGGATACCCATTAAGTCAAACTGACCGAGTTGTTTGTTGTCGTTAAACATCGGACGTTCACCTTGACCAACACGAATAGTTACTGCCGTTTGATTGTCTGCGGCGGTGCTAAATATCTGTGATTTTTTGGTTGGTACAGTGGTATTACGTTCGATTAATTTGGTTATAACTCCGCCCAATGTTTCAATGCCAAGACTTAAAGGGGTTACGTCAAGTAATAAGACGTCTTTGATTTCTCCTGCTAAGACTCCGGCTTGAATGGCTGCTCCTACGGCAACGGCTTCATCAGGGTTGACAGATTTGTCGCCGTCTTTTCCGGTTAAACGTTTGACTAATTCTTGCACGGCAGGGATTCTTGTGGAACCACCGACAAAGATGACTTTATGGATATCATTTTGTGTCATATTGGCATCTTTCAATGCGTTTTTAACCGGGGTTTCAAGACGCTTGATAATTGGTGCGATTAATTCTTCAAATTTTGCGCGGGTTAGTTCTTCTTTCAAATGTTTTGGGCCATTTTGGTCAGCAGTGATGAAAGGTATACTAATGTCTACTTTTGTTTTATTTGATAATTCAATTTTTGCTTTTTCACATTCTTCTTTCAAACGCTGCATAGCGGTTGCGTCGTTGTTTAGGTTAATACCGGTGGATTTTTTGAAGTTGCCGATAACGTGATTCATGATAATTTCGTCAACGTCGTCTCCTCCCAAGAAGTTGTCTCCAGAGGTTGATTTTACTTCAAAAATACCATCGCCTAATTCTAAAATAGAGACGTCAAATGTTCCGCCACCAAAGTCGAAAACTAAAATAGTATGAGCTTGTTGTTGTTTATCTAGACCATATGCTAATGATGCAGCGGTTGGTTCGTTGATGATTCGTAAGACGTTTAAGCCGGCGATTTCTCCGGCGTTTTTAGTTGCTTGACGCTGAGAGTCGTTAAAGTATGCAGGGACAGTAATGACCGCATTCATGACAGGCTGGCCAAGATAGGCTTCTGCATCCCGTTTTAATTTTTGTAAAATCATAGCAGAGATCTGTTCGGGACTGTAGGCTTTGCCATCGATTTCAACTTTTTCGTTTGAACCCATTTTTCGTTTAATTGAGCGAATGGTGTGAGATGGGTCGATAATTGCTTGATTGCGCGCAATTTGGCCAACGATGATTTCTTTATCTTTAATGTGCACGATACTTGGAGTTGTGCGTGTGCCTTCAGCGTTGGCAATGATTGTGGATTTACCCGCTTCCATGACTGCCATTGCGGAAAATGTGGTTCCTAAATCGATTCCGATAGTTGCTCCTGATACTTTGTTGTTTGACATGTTATATTCCTCCGTTTAAAGTTATTTTTTTTTTAAAAATTTTTTATTATCCAACAATGGGATTATACTCAGTAGATTCTTCTTCTGATACTTGTGAAGAATCATTGTTAATTCCCAATTGTTGTTTTAGCATGATGTTTTCTGATTCTAATTGGATGATGCGCTGTTGGAATTTTTGAATTTCTTTGGCAACTAATTGTTTTATTCTTTGGGCTTCTTCTGAAGTTAAGAGATAATTTATTTTTTGGTGTTGTTGATTTTTAGTTGGCGGGATTTGCATTTTTTTACCTCGCATATTTTTTTTGTTTTGTTATAGCTGTTGTTATTCTGTTTTGATTATTTCTTACCTGAACTAATCTTTACTCTTGCCGTGCGAATGACGCGATCGTGCATTATATATCCACGTTGGAATTCTTCGATGATTGTATTTTCAGGTAAGTCGGATGGCGTTTTCATCAATGCCTCATGTAGATGGGGGTTGAATTTCTGACCTACTGTTTCAATTGGTTTGACGTTGTTATTTTCTAACAATTCATGAAGTTGAGTGTAGATTAGTTCGATGCCATGAAGTAAATCAGTTGTTTCTGGGGATGGTTTGTTTTTTGCAGTGTCAATTGCGAGTTTGAAGTTGTCAATGATTGGTAAGAGCTGCATGATGCAGTCTTTTGATGCAAATTGGCGGATGTCTTCGATACGTTTTTCGGTTTGTTTGCGATAGTTTTCGAAGGTTGCTTGGGTACGTTTGGCAAGTTCGGTCATCAGAGTTAGTGGATCGACTGGTTCGGTTGGTGGGGAGGTTGGTGTGTCTTGTGGTTCTTCGCTTACGGGTTCGATTGGTTCAGATTCAGTGGGTTTTGCCATGGTTTTAAGTGGTTCTTTGATTAAAGTTTAAATATTTCTGTTGACTTCAAGTCAACGTAGAAGCCCTAAAATTGAACTTATATATAAAGCTTATGGAAAATTTGGCAAAAGTTTAAATAAACAAGAGATATTGGTTAAGGATATGACACAAAAAGTAATGATGATTAAAGTACGCCGAGTAAAGACAGAGAATATTAATCAGGAGTTACAATGGGTAGGAAATTCTTTAGGATTATTTGGATTGCGAGATAAAGATAGCAGTTGTTTTCGCGTGTTTATTACGTTAGTAAAGAAAGCGCGACGCAATGAGGCGTTAACGTCGGATGATATTGCGGAACATTTGAAATTAAGTCGAGGGACGGTTGTGCATCATCTTACCAAACTGATGGAAACAGGGATTGTTGTGCATGAGAAAGAAGGATATATATTACGTGAAGCGACGCTGCAGTCGCTTGTGAAAGATATTCGACGAGATGTAGAAGTGATGTTGGAAGAGTTGGATTTAGTTGCGAAAGAAATTGATGAGAGGATGGGGTAGGTTTTTGGTCACAATATTTATATAGTTAAGAATTGGTTAGCAGTTTATGCATTTACGTCATCCGCAGTATGAATTAAGTCCTGAAGTTTCTATTTCTTTAGAGGAAGTGGTGCGGCCGCGAGTGTCTATTGGTGCGGTTTCGCAGATTGAGTTGAGTGATTTGAAGTGTGCAGTAGATTGTGTAGGAAAATGGTTTAGAGATTATAGAAATGTGCGTAAAGAGTTAGAAGGAATGATTGTTACGCCGTTTCCTTCACAAATATCAAATGGGTATTTTGATGTGAAAGATAGTACGCTTGTGGTGGAAGGATGGAGGGAACAAGGGGGAGAAGTTTCTATTCAAGTTCTGCGAGATAGAGAGCAGGTTAAAGACGTAGAGTATACGTCTCTTGTAAAAGGGATTGAGCGAATGGAAGATGCGATTAGGAGAATCACAGAGTTATTGGAATATGGCGGGAGAACACGAAAAGAGCGACGAGTGGGAGATGAGTGGCGGGAGAAAGATATACGAGCGAGGGTGATGTATGCAGTTGAGAAGAATGAAGGAGATATGTTTATGCGGCGAATTTTTGCGCAAGTTAGTGAATCAATATACCATATGCATCGGCGACGGTTTCTTGCAGGATGCAGAGAGATGGGAGAAAAATATTATATGCCGCATACGGTTGCGGTTCAACAGGCAGCGAGTACACTTAGTCCAAGAGTAGAGATGTTATTTCAAAGAGCAGCGGGACGTGCACAAGAGTTTGGAGAAAATAATTATATGCTTTGTTCTGGGGATGTGGTTCTTCGACGGGAGTATGAGCGGATGAATGCGGGAGGGCCAAAGGTTGAATTGATATTTAGACAAGAACCAGAGAGGATGTTGACAGCGCCGCAGCGAGCATATCAGTGGCTGGCAGAGATGGTTGCGTGAGGAGAGATTTTCTGACCCATAACGTTTAAAAACATCCCACTTACATTATTTAAAATGACAGATTTAATAGATAAATTCTCTTTGGATGGGAAAATTACAGATATCCAACAGAGTAACTCGTGGCATACATTAATTGAAAATTGTACTGTGTTTGAGATAGAACATAAGAAGCAAGATGAACCGATTCGTTTTTTGCCGTATCATTTTTCAGAAAGACAGAGAGATAACTTAATCCATGCGCAGGTTCAATCTACTTTTGTAATTGCACCATACATTGACCAAGGAATTGGAAGATTAATGTCTCTTGAACACATAGAGGTAGAAACTTTAGGAGTAAAGTATGAGTTTGGATGTGCAACACCTCATTCTTTTGAACAAAAAGGTTATGTTCCTAATTTGCAAGAGTTGTTTGGTCATACAGAAGTCGCAGTTATTGAAAAAAGTATAGAAGGGGCTGTTGTGGATATTTACAGAGACTTTGAGATAGATGCGAATTCAAATCAAAATCTATATAGTGCGTTGCGGATACGAGATGATAAAAAGAATGCGTTGAAGATACGAGATAATCAATTACTCACGCTGCCGTTCTTACTTTCTTTTGAAGGAGTTGATATACTCTACAACCAACCAGTACGATATCAAGTGGAGAAGGTAACTCTGTTCAAAGAGGGGAAAGTAGACAAAGTAGGGGATAGAATAACACTAGATATTTTAGATGGCAAAGAGAAAAATTGGAAATATATATTTGGTCAATTTTATAAAGTGGATTGAAGCAATTTATGGTTTATCAAATTGTTCTATAGTTTTTTATGCTTTTATCCTACTATTACAATAGGGGCAATAGATTCCACTTACGCCCATAAATGAGACAGAGGTGAAACGGTATTTGCAATGCGGGCAGTCCATGGTTTTTTTGTTCATCTTCTCTCACTTCTTTTTGATTTGGTATCATGCAGAAAAGAGGGGTTTTTAAGTGTTTTGAATGAGAAGAATAGAAGTTAAAAATTGGCTTAAAATGTTAAAAAAGGAGAAAAATGAACCTGAAAAGGTTTAATCTCGTGCTAATTTCCAGATGGTTTTCATGCCAAGGAAAATTGCGCCAGGTACGACGAACACGACGATGTTTTGTAATGCAGATCGTAAGAATTGGCCTATTATAGGAATTAAGCCGAGATTAACGATGCCTGCGAGCATTAAGGCAATGGATGCGACTAAAAAAGGGATTGTTTCTTTGGCGGTTAAGTTGAATGCGCCAACTAATGAACCTAAAATGACTAAAGTTGTAACAAGAATCTGTGGTTCGATGTAGGAGCGAAAGCCGGCGGCGATGATTGCAACTAATAGACCTGCTAAAAATGCGTAATGTGCTAGACGATGTAGTTCTACTTTTGCGGTTACTCGTTTTGATGCCATACTCTATACCACCTCTTTTGATAACTTGAATGAAAGTTTTTGAGTATATAAATGTTGCGTTTTTTGACGTGAATAAGTTTATAAAGAAAAATTAAGTTTTAGGGATGATGATTGAATTTACACTTGGAAAATGTAAGACGAGAGCAGCGTATAGTGCGAAGCTGCGAAAGCAAGGTGTGTTGGATTTGAAGAGAATTGCGAGGAAGTTTATAGTGGTGTTAGAGACGCCGATAGTGCTTGTGATTACTGTTTCGGGTATTGAAGTTATTGTGCATCAGTATGGCGAGTTGGTGTTTAAGAAGTGTGAGGATATGGAGCTGATGGAGAGGATTGCTTCTGAGGTTTATGAGGAAGGGATGGGGAAGTGAAAAAAAGAAAAAGTTTTATCGAATATAATTAGTCATTTAAAATTTAAAATAAAAAGCGCCCCGGGCCAGACTTTCTGACTGACGTTTTACAAATTATATTACGTCAATATTTGAACTGGCGACCTGATGGTTAACAGCCATCCGCTCTAACCGCTGAGCCACCGGGGCATTTAGGGATAAAACAGGCAATTGATTTATAAAGATTTCTTTTGATTTAGTGTGAGATGGAAATTAGCAAAGGTATAGAGATTGTGGGTACGGGTTTGTTTTTACGTTTAGAAAAACTGTTGGTTATAAATGATTTACATATTGGGTATGAGGAGGCGTTGCAGCGACGAGGGATTTTGGTGCCGCGCTTTCAAACTGCAGAGATTATTCGATTGCTTGCAGAGATGATTGAGAAGGTTCATCCGGCTACGGTGCTATTGAATGGGGATGTGAAGCATGAGTTTGGGCGGGTGTTGCGCGGCGAGATGCGAGAAGTACTTGAGGTTATTGATTTCTTACAGAAGCAGAAGATGAAAGTGATTATTGTGCGGGGAAATCATGATCCGATATTGCAACCGATTGTATCGTTGCGAGGGGTTCAGATGGTTGCAGATTATAGAATTGGTGAAACGTTGATTGTGCATGGGGATGAGTTAGTTGAGAAAGAGAAATTAAAAGGAGTGAAGAGGATTATTATTGGGCATGAACATCCGGCGATTACGATTCGCGAAAGTGGGAAGAAGGAGAAGTATAAGTGTTTTTTGAAAGGGAAATGGAAAAGTGAAAGAGGGAAAGGAATACAAGGAGAACAAGAGATTATTGCCGTGCCGTCGTTTAATCCGCTGTTAGAAGGTACAGATGTGTTAAAAGAAGAAGTGTTGAGTCCGTTTTTGGAGAAGATTGGGGAGTTTGAGGTGTTTGTTGTGAGTCGCGGTGAGGTGTTTAATTTTGGGAAAGTGAAAGATGTGGGGAAGTGAATATATAAAATAGTCAGAACAGTATATTTTTTAGTAAATAAATGTTTATATATCATTAAATTATCATTTTTGTATGATTAATAAATATAAAGTTACGACAGCATTTACAATTGAGTCACGAGAGATGACGCATGTGGGCGGGAATACGAAACAGGTGAAGGTGGCTGATCGATCGCTTGAGGTGTTATTAGATTCTTTGCAGAAAGAAGGAGTGGATGTTGATAGAGATAATTCGCAAAAGAAAATTAGTTTTCCAGTTAAAGGGCAATACAAAGAATTGGTTGTTCCGGTTGGAGTATTATATGGAAAAGAGACGATTAAAGGGTATGAATTGCAGGCTACAGAACTGCAGATTTTAGTGAGTGAGTATGATCATTCACATAGTTTATCTCCTGGGATTGGAGGTCAAGTGAATTATATCTTTGGGATTGAAGTGAAATTGGAGTATACTGTTAATACGCTTGTGGGGGTTGAAGAGAAGTGTACGAAAATTGAAGAGGTGTTTAAAGGATTATATGACCCAATTGTGCGAGCGAGGAATGAGAGATTGGCGGCGATGACGCCAGAAGCGCGTCAGAGATTTGAAGAAGAAGGGAAGAGATTGGGTGAAGCGTTGATGAGGGGAGGAAAGAAAGGGGAAGAGAGTGTTGATGCTGGGCAAAAAGTAGCTGATGTACAACTTTTAAAAGGTAGCCCTGCAGGTGAACCTGTGTATAAATTTGGTTTTGAAAAGAAATCAAAAGAGTGAAAATAATATTTCTAACTTCGTGCTTTCTTATTATATTTATTTTGTTTCTGTTGGTGATAGGAACAGAAGACGATGCCGGGAGCTGATTTTTTGGTGCAACGGACACATAGACCGGCTTTACGATGTTCAGTGTACATACTGCGGCGGTTCTTATTCACACGACTTTTATTTTCATGATAGAATTTTAAAAAGCGATTTGGATAGGCTTTTTTGGATGATTTTACGGCTTTGGCTTTTGCTGGTTTAGCTGCAGAACTAGGAGTGGGTGCGGCTGTTGTTTTTGGTTTTGATTTCAATTTGTCAAGTAGTTTTTTGAACATAGGGTTTAGGATACTTGAATGATTAATAAATGTTTCGATTTCATTTTTAAGTAGTTACTTGAGTGCATTTAACGGCATATAGGGGCTATTTAGTGGGGAAAAAGAGTGCGTTTAACGTTATTTCTGGCAGACTGGACAGTAATACGTGCTTCTGCCGTTTTGAGTGAGGTGGGCAATAGGGTGGTTTTTGGGGCAGAGGTTTTTTTGGTAAACGGCTAAGAGGTCTTGGAAGTCGCCTTTGCCATCTAAATGGGTGTAGTTGTATACTGTTGTGCCGCCGCGAGCAATGGATTGTTGGAGGGTGGTTTGTATGGCATGATAGAGAGCGGTGAGTTTTGATTTTGAAATGTCTTTTATTTTTTTTGCGGGATGGATTTTGGCGTGGTATAATGCTTCTTGAGCGTAGATGTTGCCGATGCCTGCAATAAATGTTTGATCTAGGAGTTTGGTTTTGATTATGGAAGTTGGGGATTGTTTAAGTAAAGTGTGGAATTGGGCAGGAGTGAATGAGGGGTCTAAGGGTTCGGGGCCGAGTGTAGAGAGGGTAGAGTTAAGTTGAGTTGGGGTTAGGAGTTGGAGGCGTTCAAATCGGCGAATGGCGTTAAATGTAAGTGAGGAGTTATCGGTGAAGTGGAACTGAGCGGCGCGATATTTTTGGTAGGGTTGATTTTGGGTTTCTTTTGTGATGTAGTAGAAATGACCAGTCATGCGCAAGTGGATGAGGATGGTATTATGATTGTTGAGGGTTACGAGAATGTATTTGGCGCGGCGAGTTATGTTGGTTATTGTTTGGTTCTGGAGGGTTTTGAGTTTAGGGTCGACAACTAAAGAATCGTAGGATTTAATGGAGGTGATGGTTTTGTTGAGAATTTTTGATTGGAGTTGGCGAACGACGGTTTCGACTTCGGGTAATTCAGGCATTGAGTTGTTTTTGGCGTAAGATATATAAAGTTTTTTGACTTTGTAGTATAAAATGAGTTCAGAAAAAGAGGAAAAAGTATTGTACAAGTTGCGTAAGTCGCGCAAGGCGTATCTTACGGAGTATATTTGTGGGGGGCTGTTGTTTGTTGGGGCGGTTGTGTTATTTTTTATGGGTTTTGCAGGTTCAATATATATTCTGGAGGGGATGGGGATATTGGGTATTTTTGCGATTGTTTCGGCGGAGCTTTCACGATTGATGACGAGATATACTATTTTGCCAACCAAGATTATTATTACGAAAGGAATTGTACAGCAGACACGGCAAAATGTATATTTTAGGCCTTTAGGGTTTGCAACGGATATTAATTTACGTCAAGGGCGGTTGCAGAGGGTATTAGGGTATGGTACGATTTATTTACGAGGGTCAGATGCGGAGAATGCGTTTGAATTGGCAGATATTGATTATCCTGAAGATATGATGCGAACGCTTGAGGAGTTGATTGAGCAGAATAGAGGGGATAATGATAAAGGGGAGAAGAGGAGTTAAGATAGATTAGAAATACAAGTTGCTTCAATTCCTTCGTAAAATCCGCGGTCTTTTTCTTTGTTATTATATTTTGTTGTTATGATTTTATTGGGAAATGGTTTTGCGAGTTCTTTAAATGATTTTGTGGCTTGGTTGTAAAGGTAGATTGTGTTTTTTGTTCCAGTTTCATAAACGTCAACCCAAACAAATGCGGAACGAGCGTCGGCTGATGACCAGCCACGAACAAATTCTTCAGCTCTTGTGCCTAATGTTCCGGTGTTGATGAAAGGTAAATTGTCACAAGTACCTTTGTACAATGCATGAGTGTGGCCGGCATATAACGCAGCGATGTTTTTTTGTTTTAATAATTGAGGTAATTGTTCTACTTCGGTTACATCTCCACTGGGGTTGAGAACGCTGCGTCCACACGTAGAGGGATTTTTGGCTTCACAGGAGACGCCGAAAGGACTTACATGACGGAAAACGAGATCGCCGGGTTTTGCGAGTTGGTTGATACAGTCTAATTCTTCTTGTGGTAAACCATATTTATGACCAATGTAACCGGGATTGATGAGAACAAAGCCTTTGCCGTTGTATTCGAAACGAGAGACGAGATTGTTTTTGGAAATTGTAGATGAACCGCAAGTTTGACGAGAATTGTATGCAGGGAGTAATTTATTTGTTTGTTCGTCCCAGAATGTGTACCATATATTTGGTGATGTGGATTTAAAGAAATCATGATTGCCCGCAAGAGGGACGAAAGGAACTGTAAGACCATCTAAAAATACATTTTTAAATTCGTTTAATTGATCGATGGCTAGACTTTGACCGACTTTTTTATTGTTTGCAGAACATTCTCCGGAAGTTAAATCGCCTGCGCTGATTACAAATGCAGGTTTTTTGGAATTGATGAAATCTTTGGCTTTGCTGACGGCTTCGCCTTGTGTTATTGGGCTTGTTGCGGAGCTACCGGGATCGTCACAATCGCCATCGGGTGTATCTGAGATGACGGCGAAACTGAATTTAATGTTGCCGGATGGTGGAGGAGGAGGGGAAAGTGATGCAGGAGAAGGTGTTGAAGAGAGTGACGTCGATGCTAGGATAGGTGTGGAAGAACCACATTCTTCTACTATCCCATCACCGTTGAAGTCTCCCCTATTTCCTTTCCAATCAAAGTGCATGTAATCTTTTGCATCTTTCCAGTCACCGCCCCAACGAAAATCATTTGCTTTGAAGATGTCAATTATTTTTTGAGGAAGGGTGTGATGACATTCGTTGCCGTTTTGGTAATATTTGCCGTCATCTTTTTTGACACAGAAAGGATTGTCAAGGGGGTTGATATCAATTGCAATTCCATAACTGTGTTTACTTCTTGCAATTTTGCCTTTGTTTGTCAGGCAAGTTGTATGATCAACAATAGTGATGACAGGAGAACCAACGCAACGCCATTTTCCAGTTGTGATACGTTTAAATGCGTATCCAGTATTAGCGGCAGTAATTTCGGAATCGATTTTTTTGAACAGAGGTGCAACAATAGGGTTTACTTTAATTGTTTGACCTTGGAAAGCAATAGGAACAACTTTTGTTTCTCTTTCTTGAGATGAGGAAAAGAGAGCAAGTTCAAAGCAATTACCAGATTCAGGGAATTTGATGTAATTACTTGTTGCTGATGGAGCTCCAGATGAAAGAGAGGGAGGAGGAGGAGGGGGAGCGTAGACTTCTTGAAATGTTTTCCAGCTAGTTGTGCGTGGGTCCCAGATTTGATCTTTGTGTTCGGGAGTGATGAAGATTCCGATCTTTTTGTACCACACTTCGTCGATGTTTTGACAGCGCTGTTGGTCGTCGCAAAAGGATTGAGGAGGAAATTGAGTGGAGGATGCACTGCTTTTACCACTAGCAACAATACCAACAGCTGTTGGTTCTTCTATTTCCACTTCGTCGCCTTCGGGATATTCTTCTTCTGTTGTTTGGACAGGAAGAGGAGGACCGACGAATTCATTTACATCTGAAAATATGGAATAGGAGAAGATGATCAATGTAGATAGTACGAGTAGTTGGAGGTGGAGGGATTTCATGTAAGTTATTTATTTTTTAGTTTGTCGTAGCAGGAGAAAATATATTGGGTGATTTTTTCGGTACTTTGGGCTCTTTGACCATAATAACTTTTCCCATCATGACTACTGCTAGGAATGGAGGCCCACACAGGAGCGATTTTATCAAAGAGAGGAATGAGTTGGGCTGAATCTTTTGATTCTAATGCAGTTTTCAATTGTGCGTCGGTAATGCCTTTCTGCCTAATCAAAGCGATGGCAGCGTCGTCTTGATCTTTAGGAGTGAACCCGTTTTGAAATTGTCCTTTATTCTTTAAAGAGAGATAGGTTTTATACAAAAAACCATAGCGACCGGCTGCGGTGGAGCTTATGCCTACGCATTTAGGAGGGGTTGGCATGGCATCTGTTTTATAAGGGTGAGTAGACATGTCAGTAAACTCTTTCCCACACCACATATTATTATATTTGCCTTCACTTTTTGCGATAGTGTCAAGCAAAGCGCGCATTTCCGTTGAACCACTTTGGGCACGACCACAATTATTCCCGGTAGGAATAGTAACCGAAGAGGCGGAAGGAGGAGATGCTAGAGAGGGAGGAGTTAGTTGTGATGGTGGAGGTGGTGGAGGAGCATAGACCTCTTCAAAGGTACGCCAGCCTTGGGTTGTTGTCCATATTTTTTGTCCACTTTCGGGGTTGACATACATACTAATCTTTTTTGCCCAGACTTCGTCTAGATTTTGACAGCGTTGAGGGTTATCACAGGCGGGTTGGGTGACGATGTCTTTTGCGGCAGAACCACCGGCAGAACCAGGAGTGAAGCCGATAGAGGTTGAGGCTTTGGGAATAGGAGGAGGTGTGCTAGATTTAGCCATATTAAATGATTGGATGAACACTTCAGCAACTTTTTTTTGACCGGCGGGTTTATCAGAATGAAGACCATCAGAACTATAGAGAGGGTTTATCTTGTAAGGATCAGTAGGGTCGGTTAATACAGGATTGAAATCAGCATAGGCACTGATTTTTTTTTGTGGATGTAATTCTTTTATCCAAGCGTTTAGTTCGTTAATGGTATTGAGATGACTATCTTTCCAATACGGTGAACCGTCTTTAAATGGAGTTAATGTTTGGGTTATTACTTGGATATTTTTACTTTTTGCAAAATCTAACGCTTGAGTTAAATCTGTTTTTAATTTGTCTGCGGATTTCCCACTAGCAATATCATTAGATGTAAGAGGAATGAATGCATAAGTATACATTTTTTTTCCGGAGGATTCACGTTCTTGAATTTTTTCTTTGAGAAGTTCTGTAATTCTGCTTATTTGTTTGCCGGGGTCGGCGGCTTTATCGAATTCGGCAGGGCATTTAGAGCTGATAATTAAATAATAGGAAGAAGCGGAAACGCCAGAGGCACCGACTAAGAGGACACTATCATCAGAGGTGAGCAGGCAGCCGTCAATTGTTGCCGTTGCTTGTGGTGATGGAATTTCTGAGGTGATGTCGGATTCGTAGATTAGGTTTGTTTCAGCATCGATGTTTAATGCTTTGAATACGTTTTGCGCCCATTGTTGTCCGCCTTCAGCAGTATAATGAATGTTATCAGAATTTAATTTAGTTTCATCGCTGAGTGGTTTAGAATCGATGAATTCACAATTTGGTTCGACGATTGTTTTTATTTTTTGAATGGCAGAGTTTAGGTTGTCTTTTCTATTGTCTTTTATATTTGGCGGGCCAACCCAATAACAGTACGAATTTTGGGAAGCTTTTTGTGAAAGTTCTTTTGTGTTTTTAATAACATCACTATTGTCAGTTGCAATTTGATTTATTATATTTGTTCCTAAGGTGATTATTATTATATCTGGCTTGAAGTCTGTGTTAAATGTATCGAATGTAGGATTTTTTTCTGTTGATTCTGTACGTTGATTATTTTCGTCTATGAATACAAGAGGATGACTTTTTAAATATATTAAACTGTGTCTATCGCCATTATTCCAATGTCCAGGATCAGAACCAAATAAGCTATAACTGCGAATATTATCACCATGGTTTTTGAATTGGGTATATAATTCTAAGCCATAACCCGTTTGTGAGCTGCTGTGCGAATCACCAATGAGCAATATTTTTTGAGGTTCGGCAATAATTGGTATTGAGAAAAGTGAAATAATGAGAATTAATATAAATATTATTTTTTTTGACATGTTGTTTAGTTGTTTACTCAATGAGGAATGGTTTTTTGAGGGTAGATTGTTTGTTGAGCAGAGGGTTTTCGATTTTGAGTTCTAAAGTATATTGGCCGTCAGGGATGCCTTTGCCGATGCTAAAATAGTCTTTGAAGAAAATGGATTCGATTTTTTCTTGGCTTGTGGCGTCGTATTGGAAGTTTTTTTTCAAGTCGACGTCGAGCATGACTTTGCCAGTAGCGGAGAGGATGCGATAGTTTTCAATGATGATGACGTCGCCGTAATAGGGGGTTGTATCGACGGTGAAGCGGAAATAGGCGTCATCGCCAAGCGTGAATGTAGTTTGCGGTTCTAGGCATTGATATTGTTCGTTGACGTAGGAGCAGAAGGCGAAGTCTTTGATTGCTAATGAGCCTTGGCGTTGATAAGGAATGAATTCGGTGTTTAAGATTTGTTGGTTCTCGTCGCTTTGCACGGTGAGTACACCTTGTTTGACTAGGAAGAGGACGAGGGCGCTGGTTATCACTACGGCGACGAGGACGATGAGTATTTCGAGGGTGGCGTAGGCTTTTTTATTCATTGTTTTGATAACTTCGAACCAAGTTGAAGTTATGATTTATTTTTGTTAAATGCACTCTGTTGTTTTTGTTAAACGCACTCACTTCTCTTATTGATAATGATTATCATTAGGAGGTGCTGGGTGGGCAGCAGACTTTGATACCACAATTTAAAGCAGGGTTGGTATGTTGAACGATTGTATCACCAAAGCACATTTTGTTGAAATCGAATTTGCCAGATGATAATTTTCCGGGCTCATCACCTAATCCAGATATTTGACAGGTGTATTTACCCCAATTAGGAGGTACAGTGCCAGGAGCGTAATTATCTGGTGTGGTTGTAAATTTAAATGTTGCAGCATCGCCACCACATTTCTGACCGACTTCGGAAGAACCACCTGCGCCGGGTTTAGGTTGGCAACATTGAGCTGTTTTTCCTGGGCAGCCTTTTTTAGCATCGTCGGTGTAATCACTGTATGATTTGCAGCTATCAATTATAGAGGTATCTGGTTCACGACAGGTGTATTTATTCCAATTAAGAGGAGGAGTAAATCCAACTTTTGTTCCTGATTTTCCACAAAGACTATTTGAAGGTGTTGAAGGAGTAGGTGGTGCACCAGTACCATAACCACAGCCAGCTTTCGCATTTACTTCTGTCAAGTATTTGTAGATTTTTTGGTATTCGGCGGTGTTTTTGACGGTGTCTGGATAATGTTCGCTATCAGGTGGAATGAGATATTTACGGTTGTAAAATGTGTTGAGATATGCACATACTTCATTTTTGGATTTTGTTACCCAATTATATTCTCCTTTCAATACAAAACAAGCGATAGTATAATATAATGCTTGGGCGTCTTCGAGATCACTTATTTTACGAGCGATGATACTTTCGGCTTGGGATTGGACGAGTCCGCAGTTGCCGGCCATGAATTCGTCATGCATGGTGTTGATCATTTTTCCCGCAATTGGTTGGAGCTGGATGACAAAATTCTGAGTGTGTTTTGCTCTGCCATAGGCAGGAGGGGCTTTGACTAGTTGAGTTGCGCCATAACAGTTGCCGAATTCGTCTGGCAGCAATAATTCAGTTGTGACGGAAACACCTTTTTTATCAAGACCAAGAGAAGTAGAGGAACTGGAGGAGACGTCATAGGTGCAGCCTTTGGTGCCAGATGCAGGGCCGACGAGGTTATGAACGCGAACGCCGGCAAGATCGTATTTGACTTGGAGTAATTCGTCTGCAGTAAATGTTTCTTTGTCTTTCCCAGCTTCTTTTTTGATTAACGTGTCTTTATTCTTAATTTCGTATGGTAAGAGCGGAGTGACACCAGCAGGAATCTGAACTTTATATTCGCTTCCGACAAGCTGATAGACGAAACGGAATTTATTTGCAGTAAGAGATTTACCATATTCATCGATTTGCGGTTGAGCACAGTTAGGATCGCTTTCAAAGCCATTTAGTATGACGTTACTTGATGCACCGCCGAAGAGTTCGGGGCGAACTGTGCCCAAATTGAGTTCATACGAGTATGGACCAACTATTTTTTCAGGTAATAATATAGGAGGATATTCTTGGATTGCGGCGGTTAATCCGGAAACGGTATTTTTCAAACAGTATTTACTGCCGTCAAGGAAGAGATGATTTTTTACTTTGATGATGTCGTCTTTGATGAATAGATTTGGTTTCGCACAATTGACAAATGAACTACTGGTTTTGTCAAAACAGCTAGTATAGGGGTCTTCTAAATACGCATTTGCGCCGCCGCCAAACAGAGAGATGACTTCGGGGCAGAAGTATCTTCCGGTTGGCAAATCAACTTGGCAAACAAATTCGCCGGGAATTTTTATATCAGTAATTGGGAAATAAAATTGGGCTTTTTTGGATGTTTTATCAACTTTGGTTGTATCTGAATCAAAACAATTTTCGGCGTCTTCGAAGCGGTCAAGGGTTAATTCGATGACGACGTGGTCGTAACGGTAATGGGAACTTACTTTTTGCGGGGAAGGAAGTTTCATATCGATCATTTGGCCTTTTGCTAAGTTTGTGCGTTTGCCTTGTTCGAGATATTTTATTTTTTCTGATTCGAATGGAGTTTTCTGTGTGGCTTGCAGACAATCACAGCCTTGGTCGCCACATTTCACACCTGGTTTATCTATGTCGTTAACGTCTATACATTTGAGATACACATCTGCTTGGCGTAATTTACAGCCAGGAAGAATAGTTGCACCAATTTCATAATTATAGACAGCGTTTCCTGTTGTTGGATCGTAAGTTGAGAGTTCACGAAATACAGGCATTGCTAAAGGGACGGTTTTAGTGGAAACGGAGTACGCGGCTTCTTCAATAAAATCCATGCCCATGGGCCAATCGAAGCCAAACGCAGCCATACACATGGATTGGGCAAAGCCTTGGGTGCCTGTGGCAAAATATTCATTTAATTTGGCGTTGCCATAATCGTCTTTTATTTCGCTAATGGATGATTCCATAGCTTGAGGAATGGAACTGAATGCGGCAGCGGAGATTTCGCTGACGCCTTCAAATGCACTTCCTTCTGGTTTGTCGTCGGAGGTGGATGGGGAGCAGCCACTATTTAATGCGGCGATGCCTTTGTATAATAGACCACAAACGTGTTGAGAGAATACGGTTTTACAGACGCCGGCGTCTCTTAAGCCAGTGCGTTTGGCTTGGACCATACAGGTATTGAGGCCTTGCAAGATACTGCGCAGCATGACTAAATCTGCACGAATAGTACTTAAACAAGCACTTTGAATTGCACCGAGGTATTGGGTTTTTGGATTGATTGTTGGGAATTGTTTTTTGTCTTTGTCATTCAAATAG
>Ga0209542_10008347_pt1 | contig 19376 bp, 18 predicted proteins | sample RifCSPhighO2_01_FD_184028 | JGI IMG/M metagenome (GOLD analysis project Ga0209542, IMG submission 184028) | Soil microbial communities from Rifle, Colorado - Rifle CSP2_plank highO2_0.1 (SPAdes) (version 2) | ecosystem: Environmental > Terrestrial > Deep subsurface > Rock core/Sediment ...
GGGCGGAGCGGAACAGCGGTAGCGGAGAGACACTGCTTCCGCAGTGTCTCGTAGCGGACGATGTGCCGTGACGGAATTCATTACCTCACTTTGTTTTGAAAATAGGTTCTAACTTGGTACAATAGAGGCACCACAAGTAAATTCCTCAATAATTTTCATTGAAAAATTCATTGGAATGGTTTACGCTTAAATCTAACCTAAAAAATTATGCAACAACTTAATCCCAAAGCAGTCTGGTTATTCTTCATAAGTTTCGTCTTGCGATCGTTATTTCCGATAATGATTTTGAGTATTTGGGGATTGGCGCTCTTGGGCGACGTGGGCGAAAGCCCTAACAGCGGAAGCGAATTTTCGTTTGGCTTCCTTAATTGGTTATGGGTCATCATTCCGGCCCTCCTTGCCTTGTGCTTCGTCTGGGCCAAACTCACTTACCATTACTACCGTTACGAACTCACCGACGCTGGTTTTCGCAAAGAGCTTGGGGTTATCTACAAAAAATATGTAACCATCCCCTACGACCGCATTCAGAATGTTGACATTTATCGCGGTATCTTGGCCCGCATCCTTGGATTGTCTGACCTTAACATCCAAACGGCCGGAATGAGCGCAATAGCCGGAAGGTACGGTGGCGGCTCTGAAGGACGATTGCCGGCGCTCTCCCGCGAAGTTGCCGAGCAACTTCGCGACGAGCTTATCCAGCGAGCTCGACAAGCCAGGAATCAGGGTCTCTAATTTTTTTATACAGCCAGTTGGCAAGGAGGCCGACGAGAATACCTAGAATTGCACCGCCTAGCACATCGCTGGGCCAATGGACACCGACAAAAATCCGGGCAAAGCCAATAATCGCGCCAAGTATATAAAATACTGCTCCCAGTTTTCTATTCTTCTTGTAGACAATGGTCGCGAGTGTAAAGGCAAAGATCGTGTGGCCTGACGGAAAAGAATTGCCTGATTCAATAACCCAAGGATAAATCCCCAAAACTTCCGGCGGCCGCGGATGAAAATACAGCCATTTAAACAAAGCGGTTACCGCGTAGCGGGAAATGAAAGCGAAAGCTACAGCCATGACCGCCGTATTCCGCCATTTTGATTGATTCAGATAGGCCAAACAAACCAACCAAAGAACCAAGATGATGTTTAAGTATTGAGCCAGCTGAATTAGAAAAACATCCAGCCATGAAGGAAATCCGGATCTTAAGTTAAATATCCAAAAAAATATTTCTGTATTCACTAGCTCAAGTATATCTAGATCTCAAGGAGTTTCAAAAGGTCATCGGGCTTGGAAGGTCCAACCCGAAGGACTTTGGGCTTATCAGTCATGCAGTCAATCACAACCGAAGAATTTGATTTTGGCAATACACCGGCATCAATGATCAAATCCGGTCTCCTGTGCTGCCCACCTAGAGTTTCGATGACGATATTAATATCCCCGGTTGCCGGTCTGTTTGAGACGTTGGCCGAAGTCGAGACAAGCGGATAACCGAACGCGCCCAAGAGCTTGTCTGTAAACTGAAAATCCGGAATTCGAATGCCGATGCCGGATAAACCAGTGGTGACGATCGGCGGTACAATCTCTTTCTTGGGGAAAACGAGCGTGAAAGCGCCCGGCCAGAATTTATCGGCCAATCTGCGGTGCTCGTCGTTTAGGTGTGCCAGCTCCTCAACCCACCGCATGTCCCGCGCGATAATGGGTAGCGGCTTTGAGCTTCTTTGCTTGATATCAAAAATGTGACGTACCGCTATTTCATCCAGAGCGTTACACCCCAGACCGTAGACTGTGTCCGTGGGATAAACTATTGTCCCGCCCATTTTTAGAATCTCAACCGCTTCGCGAATCGCCGGCGTGTAATCCTTATTGAGATCGATCTGAAGTATTTTCATCGGCTTGAGGTTCTTGAGCCGGCTCTTGAGCAACTTCTGGTTCAGCCGAAACCTCTTCTGTCTTTTCCTCCGCTTTTGTCTCGACTTTAGTTGTAGATTGTAGGTCGTCAGTTACTGGTTTCACTTTTGGTTTCCAGCTGACCATTTTCGCCGTATTAATAATGTGATTATTCACCAGCAGGTTATTGACGGTCGGCGAGAGTCTTACGCCTTGGGACATCCAATACTCGATCCGCTCCTTCTTGGCCCGAAGATTCTTCTTGTGGGGATCGTAGGAACCCAAAAGTTCAAGGTATTCGCCTTGCGGTTTTTTGGTGTGTTCGGTGACAATAATCCTAAAATACGCTTGTCCCCGCTTTCCGATTCTTTGTAGTCTCATTACCAACATAGTTATAACTTGCCTGTCGCTCTGCCAGACCTCCGGTCTTTCGGCAGTACGCTCTTGGCTAATCTCGGCGTTAAATCTCCTCAGTCTTGTCCTTGCTGTACCACTAGTACGGCCCGGCCCAGTACTCGGATTTGCCTTGAGCTTGGCCAAGCAGGCTGTGTTCTAAATTATCAAACCAGCGGCGTTCTATAAGTCCACACATAGTAACAAAGATTTACTTTTCAGACAAGTTCCTGTGTAAACTCACGTTATCAACTTCCCTTAAATTATGTGGGTGGTAAAATTCGAGAGGCACCTAATGCGAGTTGAAAATTTCGTCCAGGAGCACGGGCTAGTTCTGGAGTACACGCGTACTCTAATCTTCACCGAAGAAGGAAGCCTCAAAGGAGATTGCAGACGGAATATAAGAAGGGACGACTGGCATTGCGGTATTCTCTACAGGATCTTTGACTTTCCAATCCTTATTGAGAAGGAAGGAAAAGAAGGTCCGATTCTGGTTTCAGCATCGGAAATCAACACCAGCGGTCGAGCTCGAGAAGAGTCACGTTTAGAGTTGATCCGACAGATTCGAGGTAGAAAAATGGTCATCGTAGACCTAACGAGAACAAGAATTGTCGAAATTCCCGCAGACCTCGAATAACGCCCGCGCAAAGCCCCGCCTTCGCTCGCAGAAGCGATCTTCGGCGGGCAGGCGCGGGCTTTGCATCTACCAATTTTTCTTTTTTAGAGCGGCTTCGGCGGCCTTCTGCTGGGCTTCCTGTTTAGACGGCCCCTCGCCTTCGGCAATCAAGTCCTTGTTTAAATAAACCCCGATTTTGAACTGACGGGCGTGATCCGGGCCCCATTCGCTCAAGACTTCGTAGCTAGGCGTAATTCCGACTTTTTCTTGAGCCTTCTCTTGGAACAGGCTTTTAGCGTCTCGGTACAGATTGTGTTCGATTATTCTCGGCAATTCGGACAGCACAAACCTTCCGATGAACTCGGCCGATTTGGCGTAACCCTGGTCAAGATAAATCGCGCCGATCAAAGCCTCCATGGCATTGGCCAAAATATATTGCCGGGCTCGGCCGGTATCTTTGGCCTCGCCGCGAGATAAAAGCATATGGCCGTTCAGATCAAAAGATTTAGAGATGTCCGAGAGAATGACCGCATTCACGATAGCCGCGCGCCAGTTGGTCAATTCCCCCTCCGGATTCGGATAGTTTGCATAGAGATATTCGGTAACGACCATTTCCAAAACCGCGTCACCCAAAAACTCTAAACGCTCGTTATGGTCCAGACGCCATTTCGGATTCTCATTCAAATATGACCGATGGGTCAAGGCCTGCAGGAGCAGGTCTTTATTCTTAAATTCAACCCCAATTTTCTGTTCCAAATCTGAAACCTCCATGTAATAACCAGACGAGGCTTAGGCCATCCGACGGGCTCTGGAGCGCGACGGCGCGAAGATTGAGCAGAAATTCAGCAGAATTTGCTGCCTGCCTGCCGGCAGGCAGGCGTACCGTCAGATGGCCTAAGCTGAGTCTTCGACTTCATCTTTATTTTTTGATTTTTCGTCTTTCCCCGGCTCGCCAATCTCCCGGTAGACCGTTCCCAAAACACCGTTAACGAATTTTCCCGAGGAATCCCCGCCAAATGATTTGGCGAGTTCTATCGCTTCATTAATCGCGACTTTTGGCGGCACTTCATCGCGATTCCCGAACAGTAGTTCATAAAGACCAACCCTCAAAACATTGCGGTCAACAATCGCAATCTGGGCCAAGGGCCATTGTGGCGCGGCTTTTTCAATGATGGCGTTGATTTCTTTCAGATGAGAAACAACGCCCTGAACTAAATCAGTAATAAAGGATGGATCATCCACGCCCGAAGCGAATTCGGCGATATTCCGATCCACGATTTGAGAGAGTTCGCCTTCCTTATTGCCCCTAAAATCCCACTCGTAAAGGGATTGCATTGCGACAGATCGTGAAAGATGTCTTGACGCCATATAATTTGCCGACCGCACTACTCTGGCTTCGCCAGATAAAGCAGGCTCTTGACCATCTACTGCGTTAAAAGCTCCGCGTGCTCGTCATCATACTTCTGTATGACTCCTCGCAATGCTCGCTTTTGCCTTGTATGTGGTCAAGTCGGCGGCATTATAATTATTTTGCCGCCGAATGGGTTCTTTTTTCTTTTTTGCGAAGCTCTCTTGCTAAAACATTAATGACCTCCCGGCCTTTGTAGAAACCGCAGAATTTGCAAACCTGATGGGACTTGATCATCTTGCCGCAATGGGCGCACTTGGTTAAGGCTAAGGCTTTCAAAGCTAAATGGCTCCGTCTGCGGAGCTGTTTGCCTTTGGCCATGTGATGACGTGGAACTGCCATTTTTGCCTATGAGCGCAGCGAATAGCTGCAAAAATGAGCATCGCGAACAGATTTGTAAAAATCTGGAGGGACAGCCATTTTTATATTTACAACTAACTAAATCTACCACAAAATTAATTATCTTACAAATTGATATATTTTGCGGGTATTTACATAATAAAATGCAGAGAGTACTATGCTTGGTGAGATTACTGGAGGGAGCGGCATGCACAAGATTGAAGTAGAGACGTCGTTGGGACGGATCTTCGTCGAAGTGAGCAGAGATGGTCGTGTAGTCGTGCGCGGAGCATTCAAGGGAATCATCGCTTGGTGCGATGTACATGTCGGCAAGCGGTTCGCACAATTGGGAGATTCATCTCCCGAAAATCAACATGGTGACCGAGTCGGCATCTCGATCGAACGCGAGCTCGACCACCAAACGATGGTGGCGACTGCGTTTCGAACAACGGACAGACCGGCGATCGAGCCGCAGCTCAAGGCAACCCTCTGTCCATGGGATCTACCCACCATCCCGAAGGGCTTCCACATCATGACGCCGGCGCCGTCCGGAACCGAAAGCCACAGCTTCTTCAGCATCCACAGCGGCCCCCTTGAAGGTTGGCCCGAGAAGGTTGCTTGAGCGCGCATGTTACACCTGTCGACAGCCGGGGGCTACTCAGCCTCCGGCATTTCATTTTAGACATATCAACACTCTGATGCTTTCGTCGGGGTTGTCTGTCAATTATCACTTGTTACAATGTGTGGGTACTATCGCGAATGTGCATCGGTTAATCCTTTGAAGCACCTTCGACCCTCATGAATCCAAAGTTCATTCATCTTCACACGCATTCCCACTACTCTCTACTCGACGGCATGTCTAAAGTAGATGATATGGTTAAGTTGGCCAAAGAATACGGCATGTCGGCCATAGCCTTGACGGATCACGGCGTCATGTACGGCGCGATTGATTTTTATACCGCCTGCAAAAAAAATGACATTAAACCGATTATCGGTGTCGAAGCCTATGTCGCGAACCGGTCGCGCCTGAACAAAGAACCCAACATCGACAATAAGCGCTACCACCTGACCTTACTGGCCAAGAACAATACCGGCTACCAAAATCTGATAAAACTCACAACCGCGGCTCATTTGGAAGGTTACTACTACAAGCCGCGGGTTGATAAAGAACTCCTGCGCCGGCACGCGGACGGCCTGATATGCCTTTCGGGTTGCCCCGGCAGTGAACTCGGCCGGGCCATTCAAGCCGGAAACAAAGAGAAAGCCGAGAAGATAGTTTTCGAATACCAGTCCATTTTTGGACCCGACAATTACTATTTAGAAATTATGTACCACCCGGATGTGGAATTTTTTGAAGACTGGAAAAACACGATCGTCGGTTTTTCCCGGAAATTCAATATCCCCCTCGTGGCCACGCAGGATTCTCATTACCTGCGCCCCGAAGACGCACCGGCCCACAAAATTCTGGTCGCGATTTCCACCCACACTGATGTTAGTGACCCGGCGATTTTTTCCGGTAAAGGTGAGTATCATTTCCTGTCAACCGAAGAAGCTATGGAGCGGTTTCGCGACATCCCAGAAGCTGTAGAAAATACCCATAAAATTGCCGAACGCTGTAACGTCGAGATTAAACTCGGCGAATTTGTCTTCCCTGATTTCCCACTAGAAGACGGCAAGTCCGCCGATGACAAGCTTCGTGAGCTGGCCTATGCGGGTATCGAGAACCGCGGGCTGGCCGGCAAACAAGATGTGATTGACCGCCTCGAGTACGAGCTCGGCATCATTAAATTTAAAAACTACGCCCCATATTTTCTGGTGGTTGAAGACCTAATCCGTTTTGCCGCGAACAATAATATCTACACAAATATCCGAGGCTCCGTCGCCGGCTCAATGGCCACATATTTGCTGGAAATCACCAAGTTGAATCCCCTTGAATACAATATCCCTTTTGAACGATTTCTCAACCCCGACCGGCCGTCCGCTCCCGATATTGATATGGACTTCGCGGACAATCGGCGCCAGGAAGTCATTGAATACGCCAAAAAGAAATATGGCGAGGAGAAGGTCGCCCAAATCGGCACGTTCGGCACGATGCTCGCCCGTGGCTCCGTCCGCGACGTGGCCCGGGCCATGGGCAAGTCCTATGAAACCGGCGATCGGATCGCGAAATTAATCCCGATGGGTTCGCAGGGCTTTCCGATGACCATAAACCGGGCCCTGGAGCTGGAACCCCAGCTTAAGAATTTGTACGACCATGACTTGGAAGCCAAAGAGATCCTCGATATCGCCGTGAGACTCGAAGGCACGGTCCGCCATGTCTCGGTTCATGCCGCCGGCGTCGTCATCGCGCCCAAACCGTTGATTGAGTATGTCCCTGTCCAATACGACCCCAAGGGCACGGATAACATCATCACTCAATACGACATGTACACTGTCGGCGAAGAAGGCATCGGCCTGACAAAATTCGACTTTTTGGGTATACGGAATCTTTCGATTTTAGAGAACGCGGTTAAACTGGTGCACGATCATCGCGGCCTGGACATTGACATCGAAAATATTCCTTTGGATGACAAAAAGACATTCGCCATGCTCTCGCGGGGCGAGACCGAAGGTCTGTTCCAGCTCAACGGCGATGGCATGACTAAGCATCTCATTGATCTAAAACCGACGACAATCCACGACATCAACGCCATGGTCGCTTTATACCGGCCCGGACCGATTCAGTTCATTCCGGAATATATCCGCCGCAAACATAATCCGAGGCTGATTTCATATCTTGATCCGGCCCTGGAAACGATTCTCAAGCAAACCTACGGCATTTTGGTCTATCAGGATGATCTTTTGATTATGGCTCACGATCTGGCCGGATACTCTTGGGGCGAAGTTGATAAATTCAGAAAAGCCGTCGGTAAGAAAATTCCAGCCGAAATGGCCATGCAAAAAGATAAATTCATCAAAGGCTGTGCCGAGCATTCCAAGTGGAGCCTGAAGAAAGCCGAGGAAGTTTGGGCTTGGATTGAACCCTTCGCCGCTTACGGCTTCAATAAGGCCCACTCCGCAAGTTACGGCAGAGTTGCTTATCAAACAGCCTACATGAAAGCCAATTACCCCGCCGAATACATGTGCGCGGTTCTGACGGCTGAAGCCGGTGACACTGAAAAAGTGGCCGAAATTATCGCCGAGTGCCAGCGCATGAGAATTCCGGTTCTTGCCCCGGACATCAACAGCTCATTTAAAGATTTCACCGTCGTCAAAAGCCCCGAGTCAGACCAGATCCGTTTCGGCCTTCTCACCATCAAAAATCTCGGCGAAGGCGTGGCCGATGCCATCATCAGAGAACGACTCGCCCACGGGCCGTTTTCGACGATTGACGATTTTGTTACGCGAATCGAAGGCCTGTGTTTGAATAAGAAGTCTTTTGAGGCCTTGATAAAATGCGGGGCTTTGGATTCGCTGGGAGAGAGAAACACGCTGTTGCTGAATTTGGATAATCTGCTTAACTACGCCCGGGACAAACAAAAGAGCGCGAGTAATGGTCAAGCCAGTCTTTTCGGCGATGACCCGGTGGCTTTGCCGCCGCCCCGCCTTGCCCAAGCCGCGCCGGCCCTGCAGTCTGAAAAATTAATGTGGGAGAAAGAACTGCTCGGTCTGTTTGTCTCTGCCCACCCCCTGAGCGATTATCAGCAGACGCTGCGCCTTGAGAATGTGACGGCCATCAAAAACGTCAAGCCAAGCGCTGTGAACCAGGTCAGAATCGGCGGTGTCATCACGAAAGTGCAGAAGATAATGACCAAAACCGGCCGGCCGATGATGTTCTCCTGGATCGAGGACTTGACCTCAAAAATCGAGCTTGTTATTTTCCCGAATGTCTATGAAAAATATCCCGATGTCCTGAAAGAGAACCTGATCGTCATCGCGACCGGGAAAATTAATGACCGCGACGGAAACTTGAAGCTGTTGTGCGACAGCATTAAGACGGTTGCCGCGTTATCTTAATTCTGATACTATTTAGAAAATGAAGCCTATTAAAACAACCACGCGAACTAGATTGACCTAGGAGCGTGTTTGTTTTTGCCGAAAAGCCGCTCCTGGGTCTGATGGAGCGGCTTTTCATTTGCCAATTAGTCTTTAAACTTTTAAACTTAAAACATGGATTCTAAAATTGAACACCTGCGACACTCTTTGGCCCACCTTCTTGGGGCCGCAGTCTTGGATTTATACCCCGGATCAAAACTTGCGATCGGGCCGGCGGTTGAAGACGGCTTCTATTACGATATTGATATTCCGGAAAAAATCTCCGACACGGATCTGCCAAAAATCGAAGAAAAAATGCGTGAGCTTCTTAAAACTTGGGGCTCATTTGAATTAATCGAGATTGACGAGAAAGACGCAAAAAAAATATTTACCGATAATCTCTACAAGCTAGAGTTGATCGAAGAAATCGCACAGAAAAAAGAACCTGTCACTCTTTATTATTCTGGCCCAAAAGCAAAAATTCCGACAAAATCTGAACTTCTAGAAACTAAAAACTATAAACCAGAAACTGGCTTCTTAGATTTGTGCCGCGGCGGCCATGTTGAAAATATCAAAGATATCAAACCAGACGCTTTCAAACTCTCCCGCCTTGCCGGAGCATATTGGCGCGGCGACGAGAAAAACCCCCAGCTCACGCGCATTTACGGCTACGCTTTCGGCGCCAAGCAAGAACTCGACGATTACCTGGAAATGCTCGAGGAAGCCAAAAAACGCGATCATCGCCTTTTGGCCCAGCAGTTGGATTTATTTTCACAGCACGATGTCGCACCCGGCGCTATTTTCTGGCATCCTAAGGGCATGATTCTCTGGAAAGAATTGGAACAATTTATCCGCGCTAAAAACGAAGCCTATGGTTATGGCGAAGTCTCAACCCCGGTTATGGTTAAAAAAGAACTCTACGAAACTTCCGGCCATTGGGACCATTATCGTGAAAGTGGTTTTTGGTTCGATGTCGACAAGGAAACTTATGTTTTAAAGCCGATGAACTGCCCGGAGGCAGCGCTGATTTATTCGCATACTTTGCGTTCTTATCGCGATTTGCCGATTCGCTTGGCCGAACCAACCGGAAAATTACATCGTAACGAATTAAAGGGCGTGCTGGGCGGTCTTTTCCGGGTGCGGCAATTCGTGCAGGACGATGCCCATGTTTTTTGCCGGCCGGAGCAGATTGATCAAGAGATCTCTGATCTTTTGCGTTACACCAAAGAACTATACGCAACATTCGGCTTGCCTGTGAACTTTAAGTTCGCGACTAAACCTGATAAAGCCATGGGCGATCCGGCGCTCTGGACAAAAGCTGAAGCCGCGCTTGAAAGTGTCTTGAAAAAATTAAATATTGAATATCAGACCAAAGAAAAAGACGGCGCGTTTTACGGCCCCAAAATTGATATTCATGCCAAAGATGCCATTGGCCGCGAGCACCAAGTCGCCACGATCCAGCTTGATTTCCAGATGCCGGAAAGATTTAAGCTTGAATATCATGATGCCGATGGTTCGGTTAAAAGGCCGGTCATGATTCATCGAGCGATTTTCGGATCGTTTGAACGGTTCCTCGGCGTTTTGATTGAACACTACGCCGGCGCGTTTCCGCTTTGGCTGGCGCCCGTTCAGGTGGCGGTCATCAATATCTCCGAGAAACAGCAAGCCTACGCCGAAGGGATTTACCACAAATTAAAACATGCCGGTATCCGCGCCGAACTGCGTAATGAAAACGAGAGTTTGGGCAAAAAAATCCGCGCGGCCGAAACTCAAAAAATCCCATATCTGTTCATTGTCGGCGACAAGGAAGTTGAAAAAGAATCTGTCGCCGTAAGAAAACACGCCCGCGGAGACGCAGGCGTGATGGCCGTTGATACGGCAGTCGCGCAAATTCAGGAGGAAATTGGACTGAAAAAATAGCTCACTAGGCCCTCTTTTTTATCAGACGAGCCTGAGGCATTTTGACTTCAGGTTTAGGCTGGCGTTTTTGTCGCCTTGGCTTCTCCTCCAGCGCCCGAATCTCTTTCATCTCCCGCTTGAGGGCTCTCGCTCTCTTATAGGCCTTCCTATAATCGATAGAGTGAAATTCGACGCTAGCCTCAAGGACGCAGAATGTCATCTGGGCCAGCTTTTCCTTTCTGAAAACGCGTCGGACGGAACCGCCAAGTCGCCGAAGTTCTCTGGCCACAAGCTCGTATGCCGCTTCAGCTTTCACGACATTTGGGCCGTGGTAGTCTTCGTCAATGTCGGCGGCGACAGCGATAACCGCGGAGGCTTGATTCGTACGCGGTGCTCTTTGTCGAATGGCCGTGGCCACGTATTCGAGCCGCGAAGCGGCAACATCGCGTTTGGCCAGTTCCGGCGGCATTGTTTTCCGCCTCGCCCACTGAAAAAGATCAACTTCGAGCGCGCTTAGACCGGCTGGTGGCCTCATGTTGGCTCCTCTTCGAAACTTGCGGACTAGATGTCCTGGGAGTATATTATACATAATTTTATGAAAGAAAAAAGAACTAGGATCATTGTAATTGTCGGCCCGACTGCGAGCGGGAAATCTGATCTGGCCCTTCGACTAGTGCTTTGGTTGCGAAAGCAAGCAAAGCATCCTGAGAGAGTGAAGCGAATCGAAGGACTCCCCACAGATACTGAAATTATTTCTGCCGATTCACGACAGGTTTATCGGGGCCTGGATATCGGCACGGGCAAAGTTACAAAAAAAGAACAAAAACTGGTTCCGCACTGGTTAATTGACGTAGCCAATCCAAAAAATCCAGCAGTTGCCGGATTCACGGTTGATAATTTTAAAAAGATGGCCGAGCAGGCAATCAAAGATATCGTAAGCCGCGGTAAAATTCCAATCGTCGTCGGCGGCACCGGTTTATACATTGACGCTTTAGTTTACGGCATCAATTTTCCGGAAGTTCCGCCGAATCCTAAATTGAGGTTAAACTTCAATCGCTTGAGCGCAGAGAAACTTTTTGACAAGCTTCGTAAAATCGATCCCAAGCGGGCAGAAACAATAGAGCCAAAAAACAAGCGCCGCCTTATCCGCGCCCTTGAAATTCTGGAATCGGGCCAGAAGATCCCAGTTCTCGATACTAGATACAATATACTTGATACTAGATACTCAGTATTATGGCTCGGCCTCAACCCCAAAGATTTGTACGAGCGAATTTCAAAACGACTTGACCAACGCCTCAAAAAAGGCCTCATCGCGGAAATTAAGCATCTTCTTTATTCGCATATTCTCACGAATAAGCGCATAGACGAACTTGGTCTCGCTTATCGAGAAGTGCCTCGATATTTGCGTGGTGAAATTAAAAAAGAAGAAATGAGAAACAATATTTTAAAAAGTGAGATTAACTACGCCAAGCGCCAAATGACCTGGTTTAAGAGGAATAAAAAAATAAAATGGCTAAGAAACGAAAAAGAAGCTATGCGACTTTGTCGGTCTTTTCTCGGCCGACATCATCTCTAATTTCCGGCGGGTTCTTTTTACTTTTTTGCGTATCATAAAATTGCATGAACATTCGCTCTCTTTCAAGCTGTCTGGCTTGCTCGTCAATGACCCTCCCTGCTTGTTCGGCTTGTTTGCGCGATTGCTCATGGCGCCATCTAAAACTGACAAGGTTCGCGAAAAATTTTTTAAGCATTTTATTTTATCCTTTCTCTAATCATCACCTCGACGACCTGCGGATTAGCTCGACCTTTGGACTCACGCATGACCATTCCGATTAAAAATTTGAGTGAGGCTTCTTTGCCGGCTTTAAAATCTGCCGCGGCTTTGGGGTTGTCTAAAATGACTCTGGTTATGACCGATTCCAATTCTCCAGTATCGGAGACCTGGCCCAAATCTTTTTCTTTGATAATTTCTTCAGGCGACTTTCCGCTATTGAACATCTCTTCGATGATGGTTTGAGCTCCGGACGATGAAACTTGTTTGTGGAATATCCGGACGATAAGATCCGCGAAAGATTCCGGGGGTATTTTTGTTTCCGCCGATCCGGCAGTAATTCTGTGTTTTTTTAGTTCCGTAATCAGATAATTGGCGGCGAGTTTAAAGAGCCGGACTCGATGCTCTTCGCCTGGTTTTTCAAGATGATCCAGCTTGTCGAATGACAAAAGCTCGCTGGCAACATGTTCAAAGTAATTGCCCAAAGACTTATCCGCCACAAAAATTTCAATATCTGAATCCGGCAATTCGTACTGTTTTTTGAATCTCTCTCTTTTTTGCTGCGGAAGCTCTGGTAATCTTGCTTTTATCTCATCAAGAACAAAAGGGTCGTCTTCACTGAGACGGCTAGCAGAAATATGAATCGGCGGTAAGTCTGGTTCAGGAAAATACCTGTAATCGTGAGCTTCTTCCTTTAGCCGCTGGCTGAATGTTATCTGCTTAGCACCGTCCCAACCTCTGGTTTCAGCTTCAACCTTATCCCCTTTTTCAAGTATTTCTTTCTGCCTCTTGATTTCAAAATCAACGGAAGCTGCCGCTGCACTGATGGAGTTTAGATTTTTAATCTCCACTTTCGTACCATACGTTCCATCCGGATTCGTTAACGATATATTAACCTCAACACGCAATAAGCCTTTCTCCATATCCGCATCCGAAGCATCGGTATATCTAAGAATCATCTGGTACTCCTCGGCAAATGCCCTCACCTCGGCCCCATTTTCAAAATCCGGCTCTGTGACCAGCTCCATCAACGGCACCCCGGCTCGATTGTAGTCAACCAGTGACCCATCGCCGGCATGATAAAGCCGCCCCGCATCTTCTTCAAGATGGATTCGTGTAATACGAATCCTCTTGAACCCTGAGCCTGTCGAAGGGCTCTCAATTTCCAAGAATCCCTCTTGACACAACGGCTTTTGATATTGCGAGATCTGATAGCCTTTCGGCAAATCGGGGTAGAAATAATTTTTGCGTTCAAAAAAGGTGTCCTCGGCAATCGAGCAGTTCAAGGCCAAACCAGTCAAAATCACTTTTCTGACCGCTTCAGCGTTAATTGCCGGCAACGTCCCCGGATGCCCCATGCAAATCGGACAGATGTTTTGATTCGGCCTCTTTTCGTCGGGATCATTCAAAGAATCACAAAACATCTTCGTCTTGGTATTCAACGCCGCATGTATTTCCAACCCAATAACCGCTTTCCTATTCATAATTTCAATCTATCACGCTTTCAGAAACAAAAAAAGCTCAAAAGAAGCGAGTTGATGGCCATTTTGCAAACTCTCGGAAGCAGTTTCCGCTTCTCAATATATCGCCGATAGGCGGCCGGATGCCATTGAGGTACCCTCCGACGGTACCGTCGGAGTTGGTCCGAAATAGTCATCGGCATAGGGGTCAGACAGCCCGCACGAAGTGCGGGCTGTCTGTGAAACTGCTGAGAGCGAGGCGCGAATCTTTGCTGGAAAGGTTCGATGCCGTTTTGCAAAATGGCTATCGGCGAGCGACTATTTGATTTCGATGCCCATGCTACGAGCAGTTCCCTCCACTATACGCATGGCCGCTTCGAGATCATTGGCGTTCAGATCGGCCATTTTCTGTTCGGCGATTTCTTTGACTTGAGCTTTAGTGACTTTGCCGACCTTGTTTTTATTCGGCACACCGGAGCCTTTTTCAATTCCCGCCGCTTTTCGCAAAAGGAAAGCCGCCGGCGAAGTTTTAAGGATAAAGTCAAAAGTCCGGTCTTCGTAAACTGTAATCTCGACTGGAATCTGCTGGCCCTGCTTGTCTTTCGTGGCCTCATTAACTTGAGCCATGAATTGCTGAAGATTTAAACCTTGCGGACCCAAAGCCTGCCCGATTTTTGCCGGTTCAAGCGCGCCGGCAATCACATTTAACTTAATTGTAGTTTTAACTTTTTTTGTTGCCATTATAGTTTCTTAATTTGCAAGAAATCCAGCTCAACGGGGGTCTCCCGGCCGAATATCGTAACCAGCACTTTAACACGTCCCTTTTCCGGGTCAATCTCGGCAATCTTGCCGTCAAAATCCTTGAATGGCCCGTCCGTGACTTTAACCCGGTCGCCGACCGCGACGTCAATCTTGTATTTAGGCTCCTCTACGCCCATACGTTTCAAAAGGTTGTCCACCTCGGCTTGGGCAAGCGGGGTCGGCGTCGTGCCGGCGCCGATAAAGCCGGTAACGTTCGGCGTGTTGCGGACAACATACCAAGAGGCGTCATCAACGATCATTTCCACCAGCACATAACCGGCAAAAATCTTTTCTTCGATTGTTTCCCTCTTGCCGCCTTTGATGCGGATCTTCTTCTCTTTGGGAACCAGGACATTAAAAATCTTGTCTTCAAAGCCCAAAGACTCAATGCGCTGTTTTAAATTCCGCGCGACATTGTCTTCATAGCCTGAATAGGTATGGATGGCATACCAGTGGCGTTCGCCTGTGATTACTTGTTTCGGCATGTGATGTTTCTAACTTGCTGGACGCACTGCTAGACCTTCGGTCTTATAGCAGGCTTTTGGGCAATTCCTTTGTTAAAAGCTCCACTTGCTCCTCACCATATACCTATATGGCTCGTCGCAATGCTCGCTTTTGCCTCGGACTTGTCCAAACCAGCGGTGTTACAATTGACTACTTTAACAAAAACCTCGTCAGAATCTTCTGGAAACCCAAATCAACCAGCCCCAGAAAGGCAGCGAGCAAAAGGCTCATCAAAATCACGACCAGCGTGTAGACGACAAGCTGACGAGTCGTCGGCCATACCACTTTGGCCATCTCTATCCTGACTTCTTTAAAAAATTGTCCAAGATTTGCCATGTCACATGTTTCTCAACGAAGCTAGCTTGCGACGCTGAGTTGTTAGAAACTTGTGATCCCGAGCGAGACCGTTAGGTCGACGAGGGATATCCATTTTTAAACCAATCACTTCAAGCTCAGAGCGAATAGTTTGACCAGTTAAACTATTCAAAAACCGCCCGAAGGCGTAACTTATATTATCACCATTACATAAACCATGTCAAATAAAGTCAGCAGACTTTTTATGCGGTTTCGTAGGGGGCTTAGGCCAGGCTCAGTCTAGATATCCAGATTTTGCACACTTTTGGCATGGGTCTGGATGAATTTCTTGCGCGGCAGAACGTCAGAGCCCATGAGGACATCGAAGACTTTATCCGCGGCTTCGGCATCTTTGACGCCGACCTGAAGCAGTATCCGGTTCTCGGGGTTGAGTGTGGTCTCCCAAAGCTGTTCCGGATTCATTTCGCCCAGACCTTTGTATCTTTGAATCGAGACGCCTGAAATTTTTACTTCTTCAGGCGCGATGCCGTTTCCCTCAATTGGAATTTCAGAATCTGACCCATTGCTGTTTTGTTTTGTCTCGCCGCTAACTGAGCTGACCTCCCATTCCCCGTTTCCAGCTTTGGGCTTTACCTGCCCGTCCGTCAGGCGGGGATTTTTAGCTTTAGTCTTTTCCCCGCTTTCTTTCTGTAATTCAGCTAAAGTTTTATCTTTTTCAAGATCATTGTAGGCATAGTTGATTTTTGAACCTTTCTGAATTTTATATAGTGGCGGCTGGGCGATGTATAAATGGCCGCCGGCAATTACCTGCGGGAAATAACGATAGAACAGGGTTAAAAGCAGGGTCCGGATATGGGCGCCATCCACGTCAGCATCGGTCATAATCACAATCTTGTGATAACGCAATTTAGATAAATCAAATTCTTCGGCGATGGCCGTGCCCATGGCGATAATCAAAGCCCTGATTTCTTGTGAAGCGAGCATCTTGTCTAATCTTGCCTTTTCAACATTCAAAATCTTGCCTCGCAGAGGCAATATGGCCTGGGTGTGCCGATTCCTGGCTTGTTTGGAACTGTTATGGACAAAGATACCACTTGTAAGGGCAAAATTGTGAGTATCTGCCACTTCTAAATCATAAACGGCCATGCGTTTAGAAATATGTTCTATTTTTTTAATCTTATGATTAAAATTCTTTACGGCCTCAAACATTAAACTATCATCGCCACTGAAGAACCTTTCCTTAAATGTTTTGAGGGATAGCGCATTTTTATTCTTTAGTGCTTTTCTCTCATCATCATATTCTTTTATAGACTTGCCTTTTTCAAGCAAAGATTTCATCAATTTTAGTGTCTCCTTAAAGTAGGTCTGGTTGTATGCCTTTTTCCTTTTTTCTCGAAATTCAGGTGTCCATTGTTTTTTTGTTTCGCCGCTTCTCCATTTTAATAGGGCCGGATCATTCCACTGTTCTTTTGCAAAATCGGAAAATGCCTGACGATATTGAGGATTGACTTTAAAAAAATTCCTAACCCGTTTTGATTGCGCTTCTCGGTTTAATTTATTGGACCAGTATTCTTTTTGGGCATGATTTAAAAGTTGATTGTTTTGTTTTCTGTATTCAGGATTAGACTTATAAAATTCTAAGAACTTAGAGACCATGAACTCCTTATACTCCTCATTCTGCCACTGCTTTTTAGCCCGCGTACTAAGCAAGTCTCGAATTTTAAGCATACTCTGTCTGATTTTGTTTCTAAATTCCGGAGTTTGGCGAAGTTTTCTTAATTTTTCTAAAACTTTTGAGGTTCGAGCAGTCTTTTCGAGCCATTTGGTGTGGTAATCAAGATGCTCCTGTTTACCCATACGAATCAAATTATCAGGATTATTATTAAGCTTGTTAAAATCCTTATGGTGTCGGGTATCCCCTCCGGTCGCTGAATAAATTCTATGATCAAGATTGTATTGGTCTGAAATTACATGCGTAAAGCGCCAATAATGTTCGGCGGGATTGTAGGCCATTTCATAACCTTTTATGGTTATGCGGCCGGCAATTTTTGATAATCGCCGATATAGCGGCATCAATGAATCATTTTTTTCTAAAAATTGTGCTTGTTTGTAAGTACCATCACGAAGCATGAATTTATGATCTTGAGTGCACTCAATCACTTCCTTGTTGTCTAAGGTGATTTTAATAACTTCGGCATTCTTTTTTGTAATTCGAGGGTTTAGAATTGGAGCAACACCGATATTGCCATCGTCTTTAATGGTGTAGCAATAATTCTTTTTACCCAACTGATCTTCCTTTACTAACTCTTTAAAAGAAAGGTCTCGGCCATCTAGTAAGGCGACCTTTGTATCACCAGAAAAACAGCCTCCGGCGCTATCTCCTTCCACAAGGAAAAGCTCGGACTCGGAGGCATCGCGGCTTGAACAATCGGCCAGTTTGCCCGGCAAAGTCATGCCTTCCAATGCGCCTTTCCGCAGCACCGTGTCCCGCGCCGCTTTAGCGGCCAGCCGGGCTTTGGCGGCGAGAATAACCTTACTTAGAACTTCGCGGGCATCGTTCGGATTTCTTTCCAGCCAGTCTGCGAATTCAACGTTCATCAGAGCCTCAACCGCGTTTCGGGCTTCGGTTGTGCCCAGTTTGGCTTTAGTCTGACCTTCAAATTGCGGATCGTGAATCTTGACGGAGATAACCGCCGTCAAGCCCTCGCGAACATCTTCACCCGACAGGTTGTCTTCTTTTTCTTTCAAAAAACCATTCTTGCGGGCGTAGTCGTTCAAAATCCGGGTCAGCGCGCCCCTGAAACCCGTCAAATGAGTGCCACCCTCAATCGTGTGGATGTTGTTGGCAAACGAGAGTTCGCGGCTGGTTAGTTCTTCAACATACTGCAGAGCGATTTCCACGAAAATCCCGTTGATGTCCTTGGCGGCATAAAAAATATTTTTATGCTTGGCCTCTTCGCCGCGGTTCAAGAAATCCACATAGGAAACAATGCCGCCTTCAAAGCAGAAAGTGTAAGCCGAGTTTTCCGTGATTTCCTTGTTGAGACTCTTGCTGAAATATCTGGTCGGGGTCCGTTCGTCAATGACATCAATCTTTACACCTTTTGTCAGATACGCCTGCTGACGCAGGTGCGTTAAAATCGCCTGCAAATCGAACTCCGTTGTCTCAAAAATAGTCGAATCGGGCTGGAAAGTAATGGTCGTGCCGGTCTTAGATGTCTTGCCGACCTTCTTGACCGGCCCGGTGGGTTTGCCCTGCTTGTATTCCTGGGCATAGATGTCGGGCTTGCGGTGAACCTCGGCTCGAAGCCAGGTCGAAAGAGCGTTTACGACCGACAAACCGACGCCGTGCAATCCGCCGGAAACTTTATACGCCCCTTGTTCAAATTTGCCTCCGGCATGCAGAGTCGTAGCCGCGAGTTCTAGGGCTGATTTTTTTAATTTTGGATGGGGATCGGTGGGAATACCACGGCCGTCGTCTGAAATTCTGACTTTATTCTCCAACAAAAAAGCAACCTCGATATTCTTGGCGTGCCCGGCCATGGCTTCGTCCAAACTGTTATCGAAAATTTCCCAGATTAAATGGTGAAGGCCTTCCTGTCCGGTTGAACCAATATACATCCCGGGCCGTTTCCGGACTGGTTCAAGACCCTCGAGAACCTGGATATCTTTGGCCGTATATGAGTTATTATCTAGCATATGAGTAGTAAGTAAATTGTATCATTTTCCTGTGCAAATTACAATGGATTTTGTGAATAAAAAATCGGCCTAAATGGCCGATTTTTTATAAGTTTTTTACCTAATATCCGCCCTAAATTGTTTTTGAGTTTCTTCAACGATTTTTGCTTGGATCGGATCTATTTCCCCTGTCGTCAAAGTCCGCTCATTGGAGCGGTAGATAATCCGATATGTGTAGCTCATTTTGTCTTTTCCGAACTTCTGTTCGTTTTCATATTTGTCCAATAATTCAACTTGTT